>Ga0209159_1000298_pt1 | contig 47456 bp, 47 predicted proteins | sample GraSoiAngelo_144_FD_185901 | JGI IMG/M metagenome (GOLD analysis project Ga0209159, IMG submission 185901) | Grasslands soil microbial communities from the Angelo Coastal Reserve, California, USA - 14_1009_02_40cm (SPAdes) (version 2) | ecosystem: Environmental > Terrestrial > Soil > Grasslands ...
GCGCGCCCGGTCGAAGATCAATCAGTGGCTGAAGATCGAGGAGCGCGCCCGGTCCATCGAGCTGGGGCGGGAACTGTTCGAACGCGAGGCCAAGAAGTACCGGCTCAACGGCAACACCCTCCTGGGCGGCGACGACGCGCGCAAGGTCGCCGCCGACCTCGGCTTCCCCGGGATCGACGACCTGCTGGCAGCGATCGGTTACGGCAGGAGCTCGGTGCACCAGATCCTCAACAAGCTGGCGCCGACTGCCATCCTGGAGCCGCCCGAGAAGGCGCGGCCCAGCACGAGCAAGGCCAAGACCGAGCAGGGCGTCCGCATCCGCGGCGTGGACGACCTGCTGGTTCGCTTCGCCCGATGTTGCAATCCGCTCCCCGGTGACCAGATCGTCGGCTTCATCACCCGCGGGCGCGGCCTCACCGTCCACACCCGCGACTGCCTGACGGTGGCCAAGAGCGTCCTCGATCGGGAGCGGCTGATCAACGTCGAATGGGACGTCGAGGAGGACGAGCCGTCGACCCGTCCGGTCCGCATCGCTGTGTACATCGGGCGTGACCGTCCCGGGCTGCTGTCGGAGATCACAGGCGCCATTTCCTCGCAGAACGGGAACATCACGAAGGCCGAAGTCACGGTCACCGACGACCGGCGCGGCATCAACAACTTCGTGGTGGAAGTGGCGGATCTGGAGCAGCTCCAGGGAATCATGACCGCGATCCGGGACGTTCCCGACGTGATCAACGTCGAACGCGTGCGCGGGCTCTAGCGCCCGCGAGCTCGAGCCGCGACATCATGACGCGCCGGCAGTTCGAAGCGCTGGTGGACAAGGCGCTGAGGAAGCTGCCCAGGCAGTTCAAGGAGAGGCTCGCCAACATCGCCGTCGTCGTCGAGGACTGGGCCGACGACGAGACCCTGGCCGAGATGGAGATCGAGCCGCCCGACACCCTCTACGGCCTCTACCGTGGTGTCGACATCACCCGGCGCGACTCGATGTACGGCAACGTCCTGCCCGACACCATCACGATCTACCAGGGGCCGATCGAGGAGGACTGCGCCGACGAGGCGGACATGGCCGAGCTGGTGCGCGAGACCGTGATCCACGAGTTCGGCCATTACTTCGGCCTCGACGACGAGACCATGCACCGCATCGAGGAAGACGAGGCCTAGAGGCCGGGGGCCTTGCCGGCGCCTGTAGGCTGGGGGTGCAGGCCTACTAACGAGGCGAGGTGTTGCCCATGCCCCAGGGTTCGACGACCTTCCACGAGTCAGAAGAGCGCCTCAAACCGTCCACCCGCGACATGCATCGAGCAATCGTGAGCCTCATGGAAGAGCTGGAGGCGGTGGACTGGTACCAGCAACGGATGGACGCCACCGAGAACGACGAGCTTCGGGGCATCCTGCGCCACAACCGGGACGAGGAGCAGGAGCACGCCGCGATGGTGCTCGAGTGGATCCGCCGGCACGACGCTGGATGGGATCGGCAGTTGCGAGATTACCTCTTCCGCGAAGGCTCCATCGTGGCGCGTGAGGGCGCCGTGGAGCAGGGGAATGGTGACGGCGAGAAGGTCAACGGCACGAGCAGCACTGGCGCGAGCATTGGCTCGCTGAGGGCTCGGCGATGATGGGCAACCTCCGGCGCGACGCAGCTCCTCTGACCGAACGGACCTGGAAGGCGATCGACGAGGCAGTGGCCCAGGCGGCCCGCCATGTCTTGGCCGGGCGACGCGTGGCCACGTTCGATGGCCCGCGGGGCTGGGATCACGCGGCGACGCGGCTGGGCACGATGAAGCCGTGCGCGACCCGCGAGGGAAAGGCCACCGTCTGCGTGGAAGAGATGGCGTTGCTGGCCGAGGTCCGTGCCGAGTTCACGCTGTCGTGGACGACGCTCGATCTGTTCGATCGCGGCGCGCCCGCGCTCGACACGGGCCCCGCGGAGAACGCCGCGCGGGAAGTCGCGCTGGCGGAGGATCGGATCGTGTTCTACGGAGAGCCGGTGGGTCACGGCCTCCTGATCTCCAAAGAGTCTCCCACGGTGACCACGCAGGACTGGGCGAAGCCTGGTCAGGCGGTCACCGATGTCCTGCACGCCATGGAGCGGCTCGATTCGCACGGCATCGGCGGCCCCTATGAGCTCGTCCTGGCGCCGGCGCGGTACTACACGTTCCTCCAGGGCACCGAGGGCGAGGGCGGATACCCGACCTCGCGCCACCTCCGCGACGTGATCGCCGGCGTTCATCGCTCCAACATCATCCGCGATGCCGGCGCCGTGTTCTCGACGCGCGGGGATGACTTCGTCCTCACGGTTGGTGGCGACCTCTCCGTCGGCTATCGCGGTCACGACACCACGGGCGTTCACCTGTTCTGCGTCGAGACCCTCGCTCCTCAGCTCGTCACGCCCGAGGCAGTCTGCCTGCTTCGTCCATAGACGCTGCTCTGTCTAGAGCATCGTTTAGGGCGCCCTTCCGGGCGCCCTAGGCTTATTCAGCCTGCCTGCCGATTACACCTGTCAGGGCCCCGGAATAACTTTCATCTTGACAAGGGGTTTCAGTAGTTCGTAAGGTTTCAGCGGATGCTGAAAGAGGCGGGGCAAGCGAAACATGCTCAAATCCGCGGAAATCAGGCGACAGGCCGCACAACGCCTCCGAGAGCTGTTTCCTCGGGCCAAGGCCTGGGAGGAAACCCAGGACGTCGCCATTGGAGGCCAGACCGCGGATTTAATGGTGAAGTTCAGACTTGGCGAGCAGGAGTACCTGTTGATCGCTGAAGTCTGCTCGCTCGGACAGCCACGCCAGATTCGGGCCGCCGTGACGCGGCTGAGCGACATCCGGCGGGAGGTCCCTGCGGCATACCCCCTGGCCGCCGCGGTCTATATCGCGCCGCAAAGCGCACGGATTCTCAAGACCAACAACTTTGGGTACGTCGATCTGTCCGGCAACTGCTACGTCGCCCTTGAGAACGTCCTGATCGAGAAAGAAGGCAAGCGCAACGTCCGCCCGTCGACGCGACCGCTGCGCTCGCTGTTCGCGCCTCGGGCCACCCGCGTCGTGCGCGCGCTGCTGAGCGAGCCGGCGCGCTCGTGGCGGCTGGAGGAGTTGGCGCGCGCGGCGCTCGTGAGCTTGGGCCACGGCCACAACGTCATCAAACGCCTCGAGGAGCTGGCGTGGGCGGAGCGGGACGACCACCAGCGGCTTCGGCTCACCAAGCCGGCCGATCTGCTCGAGGCGTGGGCGGAGTCGTACACCTACCGCGAGAACGAGATCCACTCGTACTTCGCTGCGGAGCGCATCAGCCGCAAGTTCATGGGCGAGGTGGCACGGGCGGCCGATGCGGCGGGCCGACGCTACGCCTTCACGCTCAACGCGGGGGCGTCACTGGTCGCCAGTCACCTGCGCCTGCCGAACGTTCACTGTTATCTCGAGGGCGACCCTGACGAGGTCGCGAGTCAGCTCGGCGCGCGCGCGGCCACCGAAGCCGAGGGCACCCTTCACCTCTTGACGCCCTATGACTCCGGTGTCTTTTCAGGCGTGCTCGAGAAAGGCGGGCTCAAGGTCACCTCGCTGCCCCAGCTCTACGTCGATCTTCTGCACTACGAGCGCAAGGGGCCGGACCAGGCCGAGCATCTCCGCCGTGAGGCGATGGGGTTCTGAGCAGCGGTTTGAAAAGGGGGTGAGCCGATGAAGAAGAAGAAGGCGGCCAAGAAAAAGAAGAAGTAGGGGCTCGACCCCGATGAACGACCGTACGACACGACGTGGAGAGGAGGTGAGAGCGCACATGGCGAAGAAGAAGGCGGCGAAGAAGAAGAAGAAGTAGGCCGTCGTTTCTGGGGTGGGGGGTGGCGGCCTCCCACCTTGCAACTGGTCGGGAGGGGGCACAACCTGCCCCCTCCCGTTGTGCTTGTGCTTAAATGACCTTCGTGACCTTGCCGGCCTTCAGGCAGCGCGTACACACCCGAACACGCTGAGCCTTGCCGCCGATCCGGGCGCGCATGGACACGAGGTTCGGGAGCCAGCGCCGCCGCGTGAGCTTGTGCGCGTGACTGATCGTGTTCCCGACGGCGGGCCCTTTCCCGCAGATCTCGCACCGCTGAGCCATTCACGACTCCTTCGACGACGAAATGCTCTCGGAAGGCGAGCACTTCTTATAGCACGGCCCCCGCGATGAAACAAAATAGCGCGCCGCCGCCGGGGCTGCGCACTCCGCTGCAGTTTCTCAAGGGTGTGGGCCCGGAGCGGGCCAAGCTCCTGGCCAAGAAGGAGCTGACGACCGTCGAGGACGCGCTCTTCTTCGTGCCCTTGCGTCACGAAGACCGCACGCGACTGACGCCCTTCCGGGCGCTCCAGCCAGGCCAGGTCCAGACGTGCTCCGGGGTCATCGTGGGGCTGAGCCCGCCGCCGCCGCGACGCTTTCGCGTGCCGTTCACGGCGATGCTCCGGGACGAGAGTGGCTACGCGACCGCGAGCTGGTTCGGCGGTGGGTACCTTGGACGCGTGCTCAAGCGTGGCCAGCGGCTCGTGCTTCACGGCAAGGTGGTGCGCTACAAGGGCGCCATCAACCTCCAGCACCCGGATTACGAGATCGTGGAGGCCGGTGAGGACGAGCGGCTCCACACCGGCCGGCTGGTGCCCGTGTACTCCACGACCGAAGGCCTGCATCAACGCGCTCTCCGACGGCTCATGTGGAGCATCGTCGAGCAGTTCGCTGACGGCGTAGCCGAGATCCTTCCCGAGCCGGCACGAACACGCCGGCGATTGGCCGCGCTGCCCGTGGCATTGCGCGACGCTCACTTCCCGGAGAATGAGAACGCGCTGGCGACGGCGCACCGCCGCCTCGCCTTCGACGACTTCCTGTTCCTCCAGCTCGGCCTGGCGATCCTGCGCTCGCGTACGACACGCGCGCGCGGCGTCGCGCTCAATCCGCCCGGCGATCTCGTGAGCCGGCTTCGGGCCGCGCTGCCCTATCGCCTCACCAGCGCCCAGGAGCGCGTGTGGAGCGAGATCCGTCGCGACATGGCGGCGCCGTTCCCGATGCACCGCCTGCTCCAGGGCGACGTCGGGTCCGGGAAGACGGTCGTGGCGGCGCTGGCGGTGCTGACCGCCATCGAAGCGGGCTACCAGGCTGCGGTGATGGCGCCGACCGAGATCCTGGCCGAGCAGCACTTCATGACGTTCCGTCAGCTCCTCGAGCCGCTCGGCGTGACGGTCGCCCTCCTGACCTCGGCGTCACGTCCGCGTGAGCGCAAGGCGCGGCGGGCCGCTCTGGCTGCCGGCGAGATCGCGTGCGTGGTGGGCACGCACGCGCTGGTACAGGAGGGCGTCGAGTTTCGCCGTCTGGGCCTGGCCGTCGTCGACGAACAGCACCGGTTCGGCGTCGAGCAGCGGGCGCGGCTACGCGCAAAGGGCGAGCATCCGGATCTCCTGGTGATGACCGCCACACCGATTCCGCGGACGCTCGCCCTCACGCTGTACGGCGACCTCGACGTCAGCGTGCTGGACGAGATGCCCCCTGGACGCCAGCCCATCAAGACCGTCGCCCGCACCGAGTCCAAGCGAGCCGAGATCTACGAGTTCGTCCGCAAGCAGATCTCCGAGGGGCGCCAGGCCTACGTGGTGTATCCGCTCGTGGAGGAGTCGGAAGTGATCGACCTGAAGGCGGCGACGGACATGGCCCGCCATCTCCAGCAGGACATCTTCCCCGAGCTCACCGTGGGGCTGCTCCACGGACGGCTCGGGTTCGAGGAGAAGGACGCGATCATGCGGCGCTTCAAGGCCGGAGAGATCCACGTCCTCGTCTCGACCACCGTGATCGAGGTGGGGATCGACGTGCCGAACGCCACGCTGATGTTGATCGAGCACGCGGAGCGCTTCGGCCTCTCCCAGCTCCACCAGCTCCGCGGCCGGGTCGGCCGCGGGCCGTGGAAGTCGTACGGCATCCTCCTTCACGCCGGCAAGCTCACCGAGGACGCCGAGCGCCGGATCGAGGCGATGACGCAGACCAACGACGGATTCAGGATCGCCGAGACCGACCTTTCGCTACGCGGACCCGGAGAGTTCTTTGGTACCCGCCAGTCGGGCTTGCCGCAGTTCCGGGTCGCCGATCTCTTGCGCGACGCCGCGATCCTCGAGGATGCGCGCATCGAAGCGCAGGGGATCATCGCCACCGATCCGGAGCTCAAGGATGACGCTCACCGTGGGCTGCGCGAGGGACTCCTGCAGCGCTGGCGCGGCAAGCTCGGCCTGGCAAGTGTGGGCTGAGGACAGCGTCCCGTGAGTTGCCGGCTCTGATCGGGCGAATGATCGATCGCGGCGAGAAATCGCGGCGGGGCACGGGCGTGGCGCCGCCCGGGTGCCCAGGCCCTGCTCCGTGAGAATCCTGGCCGGTGAGCTGAAGGGACGGCGGCTCATCACGCCGCGGGGGCCGGTCACGCGGCCGACGGCGGACCAAATTCGGATCGCCGTGATGGACACGCTGACGCCGCGGCTACCGAGCGCCCGCGTCCTCGATCTCTTCGCCGGCGCCGGAGGCGTGGGGCTCGAAGCCCTGTCGCGGGGCGCCGTCCACACGACGTTCGTCGAGCGCGACCGCCACGCCGTGGCCGCGCTCCGCGACAACATCGCGTCGCTCGGTGTTCAGGACCGGGCGCGAGTTCTCGGCGAGGACGTCGCGCGCGCGCTCGATCGCCTCGTACGCGAGGGCGCCACCTTCGACGTCGTGTTCCTCGATCCTCCGTACGAGAGCAGCCTCGGCGACACCGCCCTCGACCGCGTCGGCGCCGGCGGTCTCGCGGCGGCGGGCGCCGTCGTGATCGCCCAGCATCTGACCAAGCGACCGCCCGTCACCGCGGGCGCGCTCGTCCCGTTCAGAACGCGCCGATTCGGGGAGACAACCTTGACTTTTTTTCGTAGCGCGGCCTACGATGCGGGGTCCCGAGCCGATCCGAGCGAGAGGATCTAGAGTGGCCAAGCGCGCCGTCTATCCCGGAATGTTCGACCCCGTGCACAACGGCCACGTCGACGTCATCCAGCGCAGCCTCCGGATCTTCGACGAGCTGATCGTCGCCGTCGTCGCCAACCCCGCCAAGGAGCCGCTGTTCACCGTCGACGAGCGGCTCACGATGATCGACGAGGCGACCGCCGATCTCCGGAACAACTTCCGGATCGTCGCCTTCGACGGCCTGCTGATCGACCTGGTGGCGCGCGAGCGCGCCGACTGCATCGTGCGCGGCATCCGGGCCGTCTCCGACTTCGAGTACGAGTTCCAGATGGCGCTGATGAACCGCAAGCTGTCCAGCACGGTCGAGACCGTGTTCCTGATGCCGCACGAGAAGTACACGTACATCTCGTCACGCCTGATCAAGGAAGTGGCCGGCTACGGCGCGTCGGTGGGAAGCCTGGTGCCCGCCGGCGTCGAAAAGCGCCTCGCGGAAAAGTTTCCACCCAAGTCGCCGGCCTGAGCCGGCGGAGGAGCTCGATGCCTGTATTCGCCGATCGCTTGAAGAGCCTTGCCCCGTCCTCGACGCTCGCGGTGCAGGCCCGCGCCCGTGAGCTGCGCGCCCGCGGCGTCGACGTCATCTCCTTCGGCGCCGGCGAGCCGGATTTCGACACCCCGGCCCGCATCAAGGACGCGGCGGTCGCTGCCATGCGTCTCGGTCAGACGAAATATACCGAGGTCGGCGGCATCGCCGAGCTCCGGGCGGCGGTCGTGGCCAAGCTGAAGCGCGACAACGGGCTCCACTACGAGCCGGCCGACGTCGTCATCTCCTGCGGCGCCAAGCACACGCTCTTCAACATCATGGTGGCCCTGCTCAATCCGGGCGACCAGGTGCTGGTGCCCAGTCCGTACTGGGTCTCCTATCCCGAGCAGGCGCGTCTCCTCGAAGCCGATCCGGTCGCCGTGACCACCGACGAGGCCACGGGCTTCGATCTCGATCCGGCCCGGCTGCGGGACGCGGTCACGCCCCGGACGAAGATCATCGTCGTCAACAGCCCGAACAATCCGACGGGCGCCGTCTTCTCCCAGGCCGCGCTGGAAGCCGTCGCGCGCCTGGCCGTCGATCGCCAGCTCTGGGTCATCTCCGACGAGTGCTACGAGGCGCTGACCTTCGAGGGGCGCCACATCTCGATCGCCCAGCTCGGACCCGACATCAAAGCGCGCACGATCGTGGTCAATACCTGCTCGAAGGCCTACGCGATGACGGGCTGGCGGATCGGATACGCCGCCGGCTCGCGCGAGCTCATCCGCGCCATGACGAACGTCCAGAGCCAGGTGACGTCCAACCCGTCCTCGATCGCGCAATGGGCGGCAGTGGAGGCGCTCACGGGTCCCCAGGACGAGGTGGCCAAGATGGCGGGTGAGTTCGACCGCCGCCGGCGCCTCATCGTGGAGGGGCTCAACGCGCTGCCCGGCGTGAGCTGCGTCACGCCCAAGGGTGCGTTCTATGCGTTCGCCAACGTCGGCAAGCTCTTCGGCAAGACGACGACGATCGGTGGCGCGACCCGGACCCTGCGAGGCTCGGCCGACGTCACCGAGTTCCTCCTCGAGCACGCCCGGGTTGCCGTCGTGCCTGGCGTCGACTTCGGCTCCGACGCCCACGTTCGTCTTTCGTATGCGACGAACGCCGAGCTCATCCGCCAGGGCCTGAGCCGGATGGAGGCCGCCCTCCACCGCCTGGGGTGATCGACTCGGCCTGGACGCCGGCCCTCGACGCGGCGTCTGCGGCACCGCTCACCGTCGTCATCGGGCCGGGCGACGCCGGCAAGACGACGCTCGTCACGGCGCTCGCCAACGCGCTCTTCGATCGCGGCTTCTCGGTCGGCATCGTGGACGCCGACGTTGGTCAATCCGTACTGGGCCCGCCCACGACCGTCGGTCTCGGCCGTGTTACCCGCGCGCTCCAGCACCCGGGAGACGCTGACCTGATCGCGATGGCATTCGTCGGCGCGACATCGCCCGCGGCCAACCTCACCGGCACCGTCGTGGCCACGGGCCGCATGGTGACGCGCGCGCGTGCCCAGGGCATCGCCCGCGTTCTCGTCGACACCGGAGGCCTCATCGCCGGTGACCTCGGCCGCACGCTGAAGCAGGCGAAGATCGATCTGCTCGATCCCGACCTCGTGATCTGTCTCGCGCGTGGCGGCGAGTGCGAGGCCGTGCTGCGGCCGTATCGTGTTGCGGCCCGTCCGCGTATCGTTCGCCTGGCGCCCTCACCAGCGGCTCGTTCGCGGAATGCCGAGACGCGCCGTCGCTACCGCGACGAGGCGCTCGCTCGCTACTTCGCCGGGTCGCAGCGGATCGTTCTCGACCTCCGCTCCGTCGTGCTCAAGCGTCCCGCCCTCTTCGCCGGCGAAGCGTTGAACGCGGCGAAGCTCGCCGAGGCCGCCGCGGCCGTCGGTCACGACATCACCTGGGCCGAGCGCCGCGACATCGACACGGCAGTGCTGACCGAGACGACGCTCACGGCGGACGCAGCGCACCGACTCTCGCCCATCTTCGGGGGCGGGCCCGTGGTCGCCTACGCACTCGACGATCTGATCGGCACGCTGGCGGGCGTGGACGACGCGGCCGGAGAGACCGCCGGCCTCGGGATCGTCCGGGCCATTGGGATCGATCCGCCGTCGCTCGAGCTGGAGACGCCGGTCGCGCCAGCGACGATTGCCGTGGTGACGATCGGCCGTGCGAAATTCTAATCGCGGAGCCGTGAGGACGGGAGGGGGCGGGTCGCCCCCTCCCGACCGATCGATGACTACTTGCTGCCGGACGGGGGCGTCGTCGACGATGGCGACGACGACGAGCTGCTGGAGCTCGAGCCGGCTGGCGGAGTGGTCGTCGTGCTCGAGCCGCTGCTCGAGCTCGAGCCGGTCGTCGTATCCGTCGAGCGCGACGGCGCGCCCGGCGAGGCCGACGGCGTACGGTCCGTGCCAGGGCGCTCGCCGACGCGGTCGCTGCGCGACTCGCTGCAACCCGCGATCATCGTCGCGCCCAGGGCAACGGCGAAAACTGCGCTGAGCAACTTTTTCATTTCGGTCCTCCTGTTGATGGCGGTGTTCGCCGGTCTCTGCGGCTGCAATGCCAGTGCCACGTACCGAGTGCCCTGGTACACTAGGTCGCCTTTCATCTCGCACGCGCGGCACAGGAGATCCAACCGATGAAGATCGAAGGTGCTCACGACATTCCCGCGCCCCGGCAAAAAGTCTGGGAGGCGTTTCTCGATCCCGAGCGCCTCCGGCAGGCGATTCCCGGTTGCGAGAAGCTCGAAGCTCTCGGCAACGACGAGTTCCGGGCGGTCATGAAGGTCGGCGTGGCCGCGATCAAGGGAACGTTCGAGGGCAAGGTCCGCCTCGCCGACCAGAAGGCGCCCGATTCGTATCGCCTGGCGGTCGAGGGCAGCGGCGGCCCGGGCTTCGTGCGCGGCGACACGCTGATCACGTTGTCCGACATCGAAGGCGGCGGCACGCACGTCGCCTACAACGCCGACGTCCAGGTCGGTGGGCTCATCGCCGGCGTCGGGCAGCGCATGCTCGGCGGCGTGTCGAAGATGATGGCCGACCAGTTCTTCGGACGCATGAGCCAGCTCCTGCAAGGCCAGGGATGAAGGCGGCCTTCTTCAAGGAGCACGGCGGTAGCGAGAAGATCCTCTACGACGACTATCGCGACCCCGTGCCCGGCGCGACCGACGTCGTGGTTCGGGTCGCGGCCTGCGCGCTCAATCACGTCGACATGCTGCTGCTCGACGGCCGCTTCCCGCCGCCGGAGGGACTCCCCCACGTCAACGGATGCGAGGTCACCGGTGTCGTCGAGGCCACCGGCGCGGAGGTGAGGGGCCGGACGCGCGGCCAGCGCGTCATCATCTTTCCCGGCTTCTCGTGCGGCCAGTGCGAATACTGTCTCCGCGGCGAACGGACGGTGTGCACGCGCTACGGCTACCTCGGCGCCCACAAGGACGGCGGCTACGCCGAGCTGGTGAAGGCGCCGGCCGCCAATCTCCTGCCGTTGCCGGAGGCGATCTCCTTCGAGGCGGGCGCGGCGGTGCCGCTGGCCATGCTCACGTCGTGGCATGCACTGGTCGCGAAGGCCGACGTCCGCCCCGGCCAGACCGTGCTGGTGCAGGCTGCCGGCAGCGGGGTGGGGAGCGCCGCGATCCAGATCGCGCGGCTCTGCGGGGCCCGCGTCATGACCACGGTCGGCAGCGACGACAAGATCGAGTTCGCGCGGCGGCTCGGCGCCGAGCACGTGGTCAATTACCGCACGCAGGACTTCGTCGAAGAGGCGAAGCGGTGGACCGGCAAGCGCGGCGTGGACGTCGTCGTCGAGCACATCGGCGGCGACACGTTCGAACGCTCGACGTACGCGCTGACTCGCATGGGCACGCTCGTCACCATCGGCTCCCACGACACGCACTGGGGGCGCCTCGACCTGCGCCACGTTTACTCGAAGAACCTCCGTATCGTCGGGACGAACCTCGGGACGATCCTCGAGCTCCAGCAGGTCCTCGACCACGTCGTAGCCGGACGTCTCGCGCCCGTCATCGACCGGGCGTTTGCGCTGAAGGACACGCGTGTCGCCGTGCAGCACGTGCTCGATCGCAAGAACAAGGGCAAAGTCCTCCTCGTCCCGTGACGCTCGCCGGTCTCCTCGAACGCGCGACGCTGCGCCAGCCCCGGGCCGAGGCGGTCGTCGACGGCGCGGCCCGGCTGGCGTATGACGAGCTCGATTCGCGGACCGCCGCGCTCGGCGGTGGGCTCGCCGACCTTGGCGTCGGTCGCGGCGACCGTGTGCTGCTGGTCCTCAAGAATCGCGTCGAGCACGTCCTCGCCTACTGGGCGCTGCAGCGCATCGCTGCCGTCGCGACGCCGGTGAACTTCCGCCTCGCCGCGGGGGAGATCGACTACCTGCTCGCGGATTCCGGCGCGCGAATGGTCATCTTCGAGGCGGCCACGGCGGCGCCGGTCCTCGAAGCCGTGCGCGGTCGCGACGTGACCCTCGTCTACGTCGGCGATGCCGAGCCTCCCGGCGCGGTGAGATTCGACGAAGTGGCTGTCGGTGCCGAGGCGAGTGGGCGACGGTCGGCGCTAGCCCCGGGGCCGGAAGAGGCCGATCGCTCGCTGATTCTCTACACGTCGGGCACCACCGGACGCCCCAAGGGCGTCCCCAGAACCCATAGAAATCACGTCGCGGGCGCCGTGGCCCACGCGCTCCAGTGCGGCTACACCTGGGAGGAGCGCACGCTCGGCGTCATGCCGCTCTATCACACGATGGGCATCCACGCCCTCACCAGCATGGTGGCCGTCAACGGGTGCTTCGTCTGCCAGCCCGACTGGTCGCCGAGCGAGGCGCTTCGTCTCGTCGGGGCCGAGCGCATCAGCGCGCTCTATCTGATCCCGACGCTCTTCTACGACCTCGTCCATGCACCGGAGCGCGCGAGCGCCGACGTCTCGTCGGTCCGCAAGCTCGGCTATGCCGGCGCCCCCATGCTGGCGCCCTTGACCGAGGCGTGCGTCAAGGCCTTCGCTCCCGAGGTCTTCGTCAATCACTACGGCTCGACCGAGATCTACACGTTCTCGACTCGACCTGAGGTTCACCTGAAGCCCGGGTGCGCGGGAAGGCCGGGCCTCAACTCCGTCCTGCGCGTCGTCACACCGAGCACGGAACCCACGGTCGGTCCCGACGCAATCGTCGCCACCGGCGAGAAGGGCGAGATCATCGCCCGCCTCGATTCGCCGGAAGCCTTCACCGGCTACTGGAACCGTCCCGATGCCGACGCCCGCGCGCTGCGTGACGGCTGGTACTTCACCGGTGACATGGGATACCTCGACGCCGACGGCGAGCTCTACGTGGCGGGCCGCGTCGACGACATGATCATCAGCGGCGGTGAGAACATCCATCCGATCGAGGTCGAGGAGGCGCTGGCCCGTCATCCCCAGGTGCGGGACGTGGCCGTGGTCGGCGAGCCCGACGAGCGCTGGGGTGAGCGCGTCGTTGCCTTCGTGACGCCGGCGTCGCCCGGCCTCACCGCCGAGGTGCTCGATCGCTACTGCCGCGAGACTTCGCGGCTGGCGAGCTTCAAACGGCCCCGGCGATTCGTGTTCGTGGCCGAGATCCCGAAGACGGCGTCGGGTAAGATCCTGCGCCGCCTGCTCCGCGAGGGGAGATACACGGAGATGGCGCGATGAGCGAGTTCCTGCGAGTGGAGCGGAAGGGCGCGATCGCCACGGTGTGGATCGACCGCCAGCCGAAGATGAACACGATGACGGTGGCCATGCGCAACGAGTTCCCCGCGCTGTTCATGGACCTCGACCGTGATGACGCGGTCCGGGTGGTCGTGATCCGGGGCGCCGGTGGCAAGGCGTTCAGCGCCGGCGGTGACGTCGCCGAGTTCCTCACGCTGGCGCCGGCCGACCTCGAGCTGTGGGGCGACACGCTGAGCTGGGCCGAGCGGTGCCGCAAGCCCGTCATCGCCGCCATCGACGGCTACGCGATGGGCGCCGGCCTCGAGCTCGCGCTGGCCTGCGACTTCCGGATTGCCACGCGCCGCTCCGAGTTCGCGTTTCCCGAGGTTCGTCTCGGCATGATCCCCGGCAGCGGCGGCACCCAGCGCGCGATTCGATTGATCGGGATGACGCGCGGCAAGCTCTTCATGATGACGGGTCAGCGCATTCCGGCCGAGCGCGCCGAGGCCTGGGGCCTGATCACCCAGTGCGTGGCCGACGACACGCTGGACGGAGCGGTCGATGCGCTCGCCGGCGAGCTGGCCGAACGGCCTCCGCTGGCGCTTCGTACACTGAAGACCGTGCTCAACCGCGGTGCCGACGCTCCGCTGGAGACCGCGCTCGAGCTGGAGCGCAAGGCGTACGCGTGGCTGCGCTCGACTCACGACTACGAGGAGGGCGTGAAGTCGTTCGTCGAGAAGCGCCCGCCACGGTACCGGGGGCGATGATGGCACCGCCCTTCGGCCTGATCCTCGCCAACCGCGCCGTCGTGCTCGGCGTCATCAAAGCGCGCGATCTCCTCGACATCGCCGTGGCGGGGGAGCAGTCCCAAGCCTTCGACACGGTGTGGGTGGGCGACAGTCTGCTCGCCAAGCCGCGCCTGGAGGCGGTCTCGCTGCTCTCGGCCCTGGCCGGGGTGACGTCGCGCGTGCGCCTCGGCGTCGGGTGCCTGGCCACGTTCGTCCATCGCCATCCGGTGCTCTTCGCCCAGCAGTGGGCGAGCCTGGACCAGCTCTCGAACGGACGCGCCTGGCTCGCGGTCTGTCTCGGCGGGCCCGACGAGCAGTCGAAGGCGCAGGCCCTCGAGCACCGCGTGATGAACGTGAACGCGAGCGAGCGTGTCGGGCGGCTCGAGGAAGGCATCGTCATCCTGCGCAAGCTCTTCGCCGAGAAGAACGTCGCTCACGCCGGCCGGTTCTACCGCTTCGAGGGCGTGACAGTGGAGCCGAAACCCGTGCAGCAGCCCTGTCCGATCTGGATCGCGAGCAATCCCACCGGGCTCACGTGGAAGGGCGGGGCGAGCGCCTCCGAGGCCGTCGTGGAGCGCTCGTTCCGGCGGGTCGCCCGGTACGCGGACGGCTGGATGAGCAACAAGCTCAGCCCCGACGAGTTCCGCCGTCAGTTCGAGCGGATCAAGGCGATGGCCCGCGAGGAGGGCCGCGATCCCGCTCGCCTCGGCGGCGCCCTCTACCACAACATCAACATCAACGAGGACCGCCAGGCCGCGCTCGTCGAGTCGAAGAAGTTCCTGGATAGCTACTACACCTCCAACTTCAGCGCCGCCTTCGTCGAAGGCTGGACGGTGGCCGGCGGCCCCAAGCAATGCGTCGAGCAGCTCCGCGCGTACCTCGACGAGGGGCTCGGCCACATGGCGCTCCGGCTGACCTCGTGGGATCAGCGCGGTCAGCTCCAGCGCTTCCTGAACGAAGTGGCGCCGGCGTTCGCCTGAGGAGAAAGGAGCCGGGATGCTGCAGGGCATCGATCACATCGTTATCGCCGTTCCCGACCTCGCTGTCGCGAGCCGCAATTACGAGGGCCTCGGTTTCACGGTGGTGCCGGGCGGGCGGCACCCCGTCGGGACCCACAACGCGCTGATCGCGTTCGCCGACGGCGCCTACATCGAGCTGATCGCGTTCTACGAGAAGAATACCCAGCACAAATGGTGGGAGCCCCTCCAGCAGGGCGGAGGCCTGGTCGACTTCTGCATGCAGACCGACGACCTGATGGCCGACACCGCCGCCTTCCGCAAGGCCGGCGTGGACATCGACGATCCGTCGCCGCTGTCGCGGGTGCGGCCCGACGGCTATCAGCTCAAGTGGGTGCTCTCGATTCCACGCGGTGTCTATCGCGGTGTCGCGCCGTTTCTGATCCAGGACGAGACGCCCCGCGCGGAGCGCGTGCCACGCCAGACGCGCCACGCCAATGGGGTGACGGGCATCGGCACGGTCACGGTGGCGGTCGATGACGTCGGCCGCGTGGCCGGCTGGTACACGAAGGTGCTCGGCAAGCCCGGCCAGCGCATCGTCAGCGAGGAGCTGGGAGGCGTCGGCCAGCGCTTCGTCATCGGGCCTCACACCCTGGACTTCGTTGCGCCCGACGCCGCCGGCAGTCCGCTCACGTCCTGGCTTGCCACGCGGGGCGCCTCGCCCTACGCGGCGACGCTGTCGACGCCGGGTGCACGCGGGGGCCTTCTCGACGAGTCGAAGACTCTCGGCGCCCGCCTCACGCTCGTGTAGGCGCCATGATGCCGAGGATCATCGCTCTCGCTCTGCTCGTTCTCCTCGCCGTGAGCCCGGTCGCGGCCCAGGCCCCGGTGACGCTGGCCTTCGCCACGCTCGACGCGGGCAGCGCGTGGTACGTCTACGGTGCGACGATGGCCGAGTTGCTGCGCCGGGCGCTGCCGGCCGGCTCGAACGTCGACGTGAAGCCCTTCGCCGGTGGCGTCGGCAACGCGAAGCTGGTCGCCAGGAACGAGACGCCCCTGGGGCTCTCGTTCACGGTGACGAACCGCTGGGCGTTCGAGGGCAAGGAAGCGTACGACACGAAGCTCGAGAACCTGCGCGGCCTTGTCGGCGGCCTGGACACGTACTATCTCGTCGCCGTCGTCCAGAAGAAGCTCGGCATCGACTCGCTGAAGGACATCAAGGAGCGGAAGCTCGGCGTCCGGCTCTTCACCCAGCCGATCGGCGCGCTCGGAGAGTTCGGCGGCCGCCAGCTCCTTCGCGCGTACGGCATCGCCTACCCCGATCTCAAGGGATGGGGCGGGAGCACGAGCCACGTCGGCTACAACGTCATCGTCGATGCCTTCAAGGACGGCCGGGCCGATCTGTTGCTGGCGGTCGTCACGCCGAAACACCCGTCGGTCACCGAGCTCACGACATTTTCCGACGTGAAGTTTCTCGCCATCGAGCCGGACGCGATCAAGACACTGGCGCCGCTCGGGTACACGCCGGCGACGATGGCCGCCAACACGTTCAAGAACCAGCCCGAGCCGGTCAAGACCGTCGGCTTCCCGACGGTGCTGATCACCAACAAGGAGCTGCCCGAGGCGGTCGCCTACACGGTCACGAAGACGGTCATCGACAACAAGGATGCCCTGGTGCGCGGCCACGCCGGCCTCGGCCAGTTCGATCCGCACACGGCGTGGCAGCCTCACAAGGTCGGCATCCCACTCCATCCCGGCGCCGAGCGGGCGTATCGCGAGAAGGGGTGGATGAAATAGCGGCCGACCGCGTTCTCGTCAACGGTCGCATCGTCACGTTCGATCCGGCTCGCCCGAGGGCGACCGCGCTCGCGATCGTCGGCGACCGTATCGTCGCCGTCGGCGGCGACGGCGAGATCCGCCGGCTGCGCGATCGCCGGACGAACGTCACGGATCTGCGTGGCGCCACGGTCGTGCCCGGTCTCGTCGATGCTCACGCCCATCTCGACCGTGAGGGCCTGAAATATCTCTATCCGTCGCTCGCGCGCTGCCGCTCGATCGCCGACATTCAGGCCGTGATCCGCCGGCTCGCGAGGACCCAGCCCGGCGGCGAGTGGATCGTGACCATGCCGGTGGGAACGCCGCCCTTCTATATGGATGCGCCCGGCGGCCTCCGGGAGCAGCGCTGGCCGACCCGGGCCGATCTCGACGCGGCGGCTCCGGGCCATCCCGTGTACATCCGGGGGATCTGGGGCTACTGGAACAAGCCGCCGGTGGTGTCCATCGCCAACAGCGCGGCGCTCGCGCGAGCCGGCGTCACCCGCGATACCGTGCCGCCGAAGGGCGTCGAGATCCTCAAGGACGCCGCGGGCGAGCCCACCGGTGTCTTCGTCGAGCACAACCTCGTCCAGGTGCTGGAGTTCACGCTGATGCGCTCGGCGCCGCGCTTCACTCACGCCGATCGGCTCGCTGCGCTCGGCGACTCTCTGCGTCGCTACGCGGCTCGCGGAGTGACGGCGATCTACGAGGGCCACGGCATCGCACCGGAGGTGCTGGCCGTGTACCGCGAGGCTCACGCCCGCGGGGCGTTGAAGCTCCGCGCCGCTCTTGCGGTGAGCCCGACGTGGGACGCCGCCGACGCCGAACGGGCGATCCCCGAGGTGGCGGCGTGGGCCGGTGGCCGTGGGCTGGGCGACGATCGGTTACGCGTGGCCGGCATCAGTCTCCACTACGGCGGCGACCCCGAGGTCGCGCGTATCCTGCACGCCGCGCAGCCCTACACGGGCTGGGCCGGGTTCGTCGAGAGCGCCAACTTGCCGGACGCGTATCGCGAGCAGGCGGAGCTGGCCGCTCGTCACCGCCTGCGCGTCAACACGCTCGTGACGCGGAACCTCCCCGAGGTCCTCGACGTGTGGGAGAAGATCGCTCAGAGCACGCCGATCGCCGATCTCCGATGGGTCGCCGTCCATCTGAACGCGGCGACCGGCGATCAGCTCGCGCGGCTCAAACGGCTCGGCGCGGTCGCGACGACCAACCCGATCTCGTATCTGTGGCGCTCGGCTGCCGACGAGGCACGCAAGCTCGGCGATGCTTCCGAGACGCTGTTGCCTCATCGCAGTCTCGAGCGCGTGCGTGTGCCTTTCGGGCTCGCCACCGACAACAAGCCGGCCGATCCCTGGCTGGCGTTCCGGGCCGTCGTCGAGCGCTCCGACATGGCCTCGGGTGAGATCCTGGGGCCTCGCGAGCGGCTGACCCGGCTGGGGGCGCTCCGCGCGCTCACCGTGGGCGGTGCCTTCGTCACGTTCGCCGAGCGGGAGCGCGGCGTGCTCGCGCCGGGACGTCAGGCGGATCTCGCCGTCCTCGAGCAGGATCCGCTCACGATGCCGTTGGCCGAGATCGAGTCGCTCGTCTGCCGGCTCACGATCGTCGGCGGCCGCGTCGTGCACGGCGATGAGTAAGGCGCGGCTGGGCGTCGCCGTCCTCTGGTCGCTCTTCCAGCTCTACACGGCGTGGGCGGGGACCTACGACCTGCTCATCCAGCTTCCCGTGCACGTCGCCTTCGCCGTCGCGCTGGGCTTCCTCACGCCGGCCGGTGACGCGCCCATCGGTGGTGTCCGCCGCGCTGTGGATGTGCCGGCCGCGGCGCTCGCGCTCGCGTGCGGCGCCTACTTCGTCGTGAACAACCCGCGTCTGGCCAGTCGCATGGCGATGGTCGACGAGCCGCGGGCCATCGACGTCGTCGTCGGCGTCCTGATGGTGGTTCTACTCCTCGAAGCGTCGCGGCGGCACATCGGAGGCGCGCTCGTCATCCTCGCGCTGGCCTTCATCGTCTACGCCTTCATCGGCCCGTGGTTGCCGGGCTTCCTCTCCCACGGCGGCGTCACCGCGCTCCGCCTGGTCGATCAGCAGATGCTGACGACCGGAGGCGTCTTCGGTATCCCGACGCTGGTGTCCGCCACGTACATCTTTCTCTTCGTCGCCTTCGGGGCCGTGATGGCGCGCGGCGGGCTGCTCGGCTTCTTCCGAGATCTCGGCCTGGCCGTCGCCGGCTCGTCGACGGGTGGAGCAGGGAAAGTCGCCGTCATCGCGAGCGGCCTCTTCGGCACCGTCAACGGCAGCGCCATCGCGAACGCCGTGACGACGGGCAGCATCACGATTCCGATGATGACCCGCGCCGGTTACCAGCCCGCCTTCGCCGCCGGCGTGGAGGCCACCGCGTCGATGGGTGGGCAGCTGATCCCGCCGGTCATGGGCGCGGCCGCCTTCATCATGGCCGAGACACTCGGCGTGCCCTACGCAACGATCGCGCTGTCGGCGGCGATTCCCGGCGTGCTGTACTTCGTCGCCGTCGGCGTCATGGTCCACTTCGAGGCGGCGCGCCAGGGATTGCCGGTCCTGCCGCGCTCGGCCCTGCCGCGTCTCGCCACGGTGCTACGCCGCGACGTTCACCTGATCGCCGGGCCGGCGCTGCTGCTCTATTTCCTGGTGGACGGCCGCTCGCCGATGTTCGCCGGCTTCTGGGCCCTTGTGGCGGCGGTCGTGGCGAGCTGGCTCAAGGTGGAGACGCGCATCGGCCCTCGCCAGGCCTTCGCCGTCCTCGTGGACGCCGCTCAGAGCGCGATGCCGGTCGCGCTCGCCTGCGCCACCGTCGGCATCGTGGTGGGCGTCGTCTCGCTCACCGGTCTCGGGCTGAAGCTCGCGACCGGGATCGTGGGTCTCGCCCAGGGCAACCTCTTCGTCACGTTGGTGCTGACGATGATCGCCGCGCTCGTGCTGGGCACCGGCCTGCCCACGTCGGCCACTTACATCATCACGTCGATCATGGCCGCCCCGGCCCTCGTCCAGCTCGGCGTGCCCAAGCTGGTCGCCCACATGTTCGTGTTCTACTTCGGCATCCTGGCCGACCTCACGCCACCAACCGCGATCTCGACGTACGCGACGTCGTCCATCGCCGGCGCCGACGTGTGGCAGACGCAGTGGCGAGCAATGCTGCTCGCGCTGTCCGGCTTCATCATCCCGTTCAGCTTTGCCTACGATCCGGCGATGCTGCTGATCGGCGCCGGCCCGGTGGGCGTCGTGCTGCGCACGGCCGCCGCCACGCTCGGCATCGTGATGCTGGGCGCGGGGCTCATCGGGTACTTCAGGAGAGCCACGCGCCCGTGGGAGCGTGGCGCCTTACTCCTCGGCGCGTTCCTGCTGATCTTTCCGGGCGCCATCAGCGACCTCATCGGCGTCGGCTGCTTCGTTGCCGTCGTCGTGTCGCAGCGCACCGGCAAACCGTTGACGGCGACTCAGATCGGATAGGCAACTCAGATCGCCCAGGTGAAGCATATCGGCCATGATTGCGTCGGGGCGCGCCGGGGACGTCCGAGGGGGACGTAGCCCCGTTCGCTTGAACATGCGCAAGCCCGAGTGCCCGCGCCCTGTTCATAGAGGAGAACGACGATGGCCTTCACTGACCTGCGTGAGTGGCTCGGCCGGCTCGACAAGGACGGTGAGCTGCGCCGGATCACCGCCGAGGTGGACTGGGACCGCGAGCTCGGCGCGATCGCCCGCCGTGTGCTCGAGAAGAAAGGCCCGGCGCTGCTCTTCGAGAACATCAAGGGCTACAAGACCGGGCGATGCACGAAGCTCGTCACGGGCGTTCTCGGCGACCGCCGCCGTCTAGCCCTCGCGCTCGGCTTTCCAAAGGACGTGCCGAACCGCGAGCTCGTCCAGTACGTGATGCAGAAGAACCGGGAGAAGACACCGCCCGTGATCGTGCGGACCGGTCCCGTGAAGGAGCACATCCTGCGCGGCGATCGGATCGACCAGACGGAGTTTCCGGTCCCGAAGTGGCACTTCAAGGAGGGCGGACGCTACATCCACACGTTCTCGGCCATCGTGACGCGCGATCCCGACACGCGCGCGATGAACGCCGGGATCTACCGCGGGATGATCGGCAAAAGGGACACGACGCCGATGTTGCTGATCAAGGGCGGCCAGCACTGGGGCCAGCACTTCGTCAAGTACTCGGAGCGTGGCCAGCCCATGCCCGTCGCCTGTGTCATCGGCTGGGACCCCATCATGCCGTTCCTGGCCGGATCGCCGATCCCGGCCGGAGTCTCCGAGTGGGACGTGATGGGCGCCTACCGTGGCGAGCCGGCCGAGCTCGTGCGCTGCGAGACCGTGGACCTCGAAGTGCCGGCGACCGCCGAGATCGTGATCGAGGGCCTGATCCACGACGATCCGGCGACGTGGGAGATCGAAGGCCCGTTCGGCGAGTTCACCGGGTACGTCTCGGACGTGCCGACGCGACGGCCGACGATGCAGATCACGTGCATCACGCATCGCACCGGCCCGATCTTCCAGGGCTGCCTGGAGGGGACACTGCCCGGCTCCTACAGCGAGAACAGCGTGATGTCCTCGACGCAGCGCGCCGCCATCGCCTGGAACATCCTCGACGGGGCCGGTATCCCCGGCATTCGAGACGTGTGGGTGCCGCCCATCACCAACGGCGTGAACATCCACGTGCAGATCACCAAGCACTACCAGGGTCAGCCCAAGCAGATCGCGGCCGCGCTGTGGGGCGCCAGCGCCGCGCAGTATCGCTACAAGCACGTCGTGGTGGTCGAGGACGACATCGACGCGTCGTCGTACGAGCAGGTCGACTGGGCCTTCGCCCATCGCGTGAACGCCGGTGAAGGCGGCATCGTGATCTTCCCGGGCAGCTTCGGCTCGCCGATCGATCCCTCGACGCCGCTCGAGGACCGCGACGTCGCGCAGCTCGGCACCGGGCTCTGGAACCGCGTGCTGATCGACGCCACGCGCTCGTGGCGGATGGCCAGGCGGCCGGAGTGGGACAACGAGCGCTTTCCGCCGACGGTGCGGCCGGCGCCCGAGGACGAAGCGCGGGTGCGCGAACGCTGGCAGGAATACGGTCTCGGGGATCTGTAGCATGGGCGGCATGCGATGAAGATCACCGGCGTCGGCGCGGTTCCGCTCGCCATTCCGCTGGCGCCGTCCACACCGGAGTCGTCGTGGGCGGCCGGCATCGGCAAGCAGATCCTCGTCCGCGTGACGACGGACTCGGACCTCATCGGTTGGGGCGAATGCTTCGCCTACGGCGCACCACTGGCTGTCTGCAACGTGGTCGACGATGCCCTCGCGCCGCTCGTCGTCGGCCAGGATCCGACCGAGATCGAGCGCCTGACGCAGGTGATGCACCGCGCGTTGATGATCTGGGGACGGCGTGGCCTCGCCATGTGCGCGGTGAGCGGTGTCGAGCTCGCCTTGTGGGATCTTGCCGGCAAGTCCCAGCGCGTGCCCGTCCATCGCCTGCTCGGTGGCCTCAGCCAGCCTCGCGTGCGGGCCTACGCAAGCCTGCTGCGCTACGACACCGCCTCGGACGTCGGCCGCATGTGCCGGGCGATGGTCGGCCAGGGCTACACGGCGATCAAGCTCCACCAGGTGGACGTCGAGTCCGTCGCCGCCGCTCGCGAGGCCGTCGGCGATGGAGTCGATCTCATGCTCGACACGAACTGCCCGTGGTCCGTCGAAGAGGCGATCAGGATCGGACGATTGCTGGAGCGCTATGACCTGCGCTGGCTCGAGGAGCCGGTCTGGCCGCCGGAGGACTACGCCGGCCTCGCCAGAGTGCGTCGGGCTCTGCGCATCCCCATCGCATCCGGTGAGAACGACGCCACGATGTTCGGCGCGCGCGAGCTGATCGCCGCCGGCGGCGCGGACATCGTGCAGCCGAGCGTCACGAAGGTCGGAGGGCTGGGCGAGATGCGCAAGATCGCCGTGCTGGCCGCGGCCGCGAACGTCACCTTCCAGCCCCACTCGTTCTACTTCGGACCGGGCCTGGCGGCCACGGTCCATCTCTGCGCGGCCACACCAGGCGTGGCATACATCGAGATGCCGCCCGGCTCCCTCCAAGCGCCGCTGCTCACCGCGCCAATCCGCTGCGACCGTGGATTCGTTCACCCCTCCCAGGCTCCGGGACTCGGGGCCGACCCCGATCTCGAGGTCGTGCGGCGCTTTCCTCTGAGCGGCGCCGCCATCAGGCCGTTCTATCTGACCTGAGCCATCCGTCGTCTTGACACTGCTTCGAGCTGCGTGCTACACGCTCGCCAGCCGCTCGCGGATATCATGACGCGTGCCCACTCGCGGATTCCATGAGGAGCGAAAAGGAGGCATCCGAGATGGATACCCGATGGATCCTGACCCGTCGCCAACTCCTCCAGACCATGGCGGCGTCGGGTGCCCTGGCCGCCGCCGACCTCGCGTGGTGGGAGGAGCCGCTCGTCTCGCCACGACGCGCGTGGGGCGCCACGCCCGTCCGCTTCCAGTTCAGCGTCCCCGAGCCGAAGCGCACCGCGCTCGTGGAATCGCTGGCCCAGCGCTTCAATCAGTCCCAGAAGGACTTCGAGGTGAAGGTGGAGTTCGTGCCGCAGGCGCAAGCTCGGCAGAAGCTCATCACCGGCATCGCCGCCAACAACCCGCCGGATTGCTGCCAGGTCTGGGACAACTGGGTGGGTGAGTTCGAGGGAATGGGCGCCGTCGACGATTTGACCGCTCGGGTGAAGGACTGGAAGTACTACAGCGACGTGACGCCGATCGCCTGGCAGACGGTGACGGTCAAGGGCAAGATCCTGTCGTTCCCCTGGGTCGTCACCAACGACGGCGTGTACTGGCGCACCGACCGCGCGACGGAGTACGGCGTCAAGCCGCCCAAGGACGATTGGACCTGGGACGAGTTCCTCGCCGCGGCCAGGACGTTCACGAAAGGCGATCGCAACCAGTACGGCTTCGGCATGCGCGGCCAGGGCACGTGGGCCGTGCTCTACGCCACCGAGTTCATGTACGCCAACGGTGCCCAGGCCCTGAAGGACGGGAAGGTCGCGATCAACTCCAAGGAGGCGGCCGAGGGCCTCGACTGGTACCTCGATCTGTTCCGCAAGTACAAGGTCTGCCCGCCCAGCGTGCCCACCGACGGGTGGCGGGGCATCGTGGAAGGCTTCGGGCGCGGCGTCACCAACATGTACATCCACAACTCCGGCTCGTCCGAGGAACAGAAGGACTTCGTGGGCGTGAAGAACTTCGCCACCGTGCCGCTGCCGGTCGGCCCGGCCAAGAAGCGGGTATCGTTCTACTTCTCGGAGACGCTGACCGGGTTCAAGAACGCCAAGAACCGTGAGGGCGCCTGGCGCTTCATGAGCTGGCTCATGGACGACGAGCCCAAGTTCATGTACTGCAAGACGCTCGGGCTGCTGCCCGCGCGCAAGACGCTCGCCGAGCGGCCGGAGTTCGCGAAGGATCCCGCCTACCAGGGCTTCATCAAGTCGTTCCCGTTCTCGATCGTCAGTCCGTATCTGGCATATGCAGGATGGGGCGGCAAGCTCGATTCCGAAGGCGTGCCTCTGTTCCAGCAAGCGCTGGTCGGTAAGCTGACCGCTCGGGAGTTCCTCGAAAAGTTTGCCGACATGCTCACCAAGAACATGGGCTGATGGCATCGTCGCCGGCGACCGTCGCCGTTGCGCTTCCGCGCCCGCTGCTCTCGCGGCGGGCGCGGGAGCTGGTGACCGGGTACCTCTACCTGCTTCCCGTCGCCATCTGCCTCGGCGGCACGATCGTGTTTCCCATCCTGAAGGCCATGCACATGAGCCTGTACAACCACGTGCTGATCAAGCCGCACGAGTACCGGTTCATCGGGCTCGGCAACTACGCGCGACTGCTGCACGACGAGACGTTCTGGCTCACGCTGTGGAACTCCATGGTGTGGGTGTTCGGCTCGGTCATCTTCCAGTTCCTCGGCGGCTTCGCGGCGGCGTTGCTGCTCCACCAGAGTTTTCGCGGCCGCGCGTTCGTCCGGACGGTCACCTTGCTGCCGTGGATCGTGCCGGGTGTGGTGGTCGCGCTGGTCTGGGAGTGGCTCTACCAGCCGAACTACGGCGTCATCAACGATCTCCTGCTGCGGCTGGGTTGGCTCAGCGATCGTGTGGCGTGGCTGTCCGATCCCGCGCTGGCCATGGCTGCGGTCGTCACCACCAACGTGTGGCGAGGCGTGCCGTTCTTCGCGATCATGCTGCTGGCCGGGCTCCAGGCGATTCCCGACGAGCTCTACGAGGCCGCGCGCGTCGACGGCGCCAGCGTGACCGAGCGCTTCTGGCACATCACGTTGCCGCTCGTGCGCCCCATCATCGTGGTGGCGACGGCCACGCGGATCATCTGGACCTTCAACTACGCCGACCTGATCTTCGTGATGACGAGCGGCGGGCCGGCCAACGCCACCCAGATCACGTCGACCTACACGCTGCTGATGGCGTACTCGAACCTCGACTTCGGCTACGCGGCCACGCTGTCGGTCGTGCTGCTGGTGATCATGATGGTGTTCACCACGCTCTATTTGCGGGTGACGCGCGGGATCGAGAGCGCGACGTGAGCCGCGGGCGTGGCAGCCTGGCCGAGCGCGTCCTTGGCGGCCCCGTGCTGTGGCTGGGGCTGGCGCTGCTCACCGCCTTTGCGCTGGCGCCGTTCGTGTGGGTCTTCCTGACTTCGCTCAAGACGCGCACCGAGCTCTACGCCACGCCGCTCCAGTACCTGCCGCGCACGGCCACCGTGACCAACTACGTCGACGCGTGGACGTCGAAGCTCACGCCGTTCAGCCGGTTCTTCGCCAACAGCCTGTGGGTGTCGTCGGTGACGATGGTCGCCACCACCGCGATCTCCATCCTGGCCGGCTACGCCCTGGCGCGCTTCCGCTTCGGTGGTCGCCAGGTGATCCTGCTCGTGTTCCTGGCCACCCAGATGTTTCCGGCCGTGCTGCTCATCGCGCCCTTGCTCTCCCAGTGGTACGCGCTCGGGCTGATCGACACCTACCAGGCGCTCATCTATTCGAACTTTTCCTTCACGGTCCCGTTCACGGTCTGGATGCTGGTCGGCTACTTCGATTCCATCCCGCGCGAGCTGGAGGAGAGCGCGCTCATCGACGGCTGCGGGCGGTTCGCCGCGCTCCTCCGCGTGGTGCTGCCTCTGGCCGCACCCGGCATCGCGGCCACCGCGATCTTCGCGTTCGTGACGTCGTGGAGCGAGCTGCTCTTCGCCATCACCTTCACGAGCCAGACCGAGATGCGGACGCTCTCCGCCGGGCTGCTCTTCATGGTCGGCCAGTACGAGATCCAGTGGGGCCAGCTGTCGGCGGGCGTGATGATCTCGACCGTACCCGTGGCGATCCTCTTCACCTATCTCCAGCGCCACCTCATCCGCGGCCTGTCGGCCGGAGCGCTGAAGGGTTAGGTGCGAGCGGGTCCGGTCACGCGCCGGCGGGAGCGCTGACGGCGGGGCGGAGCACGAGGCAGAGCGGGATCGTGACGAGCACGACCGTGCTGACGATCCCGAGCGTGGCCGAGACCCCGATCATGTCACCGACGAGGCCGTAGATCGTCGGTGCCAGCGCCGAAGCGCCCACGCTGAGGGTGTAGTAGAGGCCGTAGGCACGCGATCGGCGCTCGGCCAGTACGAGATCGGCGACGGTGCCGTAGAGCACCGACGACGTCCCGTTGAGCGCCACGCCCATCGGGAGCAGGGCCACCAGCGCCACCGGGAGCGGCGCGGCGATGATGACGACGATCCCCAGCGCCGTCGCGGCCTCGGTGAGGATCACGGTTCGAATCACGCCGACGCGGTCGGCGACGAGGCCGCAGAGGAACTTCCCGGCAGCGCCACCCACGAACAACAGTCCCAGTGCGGTGCCGATTCCCGCGACCGTCGAGCCCTTGGCGATGAGCGCGAAGGGCAGGAACGTGATGAAGCCGGTTCGAGTCGAGTTGTCGATCATGCCGATCGCCGCGAGGGCGCCGAAGCCGCGCGGATCGCGAATGCCCCAGCCGGTGACGCGATCGCCCTGGGCAGCTTCCTCCAGTGTCGCGCTGCCAGCGCCGAGTCGAACGAGGACGATGAGCAGGGCGCCCGCCACCAGGATCCCGAGCACGCCGTAGGTGGCGCCGGCCACCCGCCAGCCGACCGCCGCCGCCGCGAAGGCGACGACGGCCGAGACTGCGGCCTTCCCGACGTCGCCCGAGAAGTTGTACGTGCCGAGCGCGGCCCGGCGGCCGCCGCCCTCGTAGGCTTTCGAGATCAGCGACGACGACAGCGGGTGTTGCACACCCGAGCCGAGGCCGGCGGCGAGCAGGATTCCGAGCAGGGGGAGGAAGCCGCCGGCCCACCCCGCCGCGACGAATCCGAGCGCGGTGACGGCCGTGCCGGCCACCAGCAACCGGCGTTCGCCCCACCGCTCGGCGAGCAAGCCGGCCGGTATCTGAAAGAGGGCCATGCCGCCCGTGTACGTGGTCCGGATCACGCCGACCTGGGCGAGGCTCAACCCGAACTCGCTCGCCCACAGCGGCAGGAAGACGTAGAGGATGTCCGAGAAGCCGTCGTGGACGAAGTGGATGGTGGAGGCGGCGGCCAGCACCGCCCGGGCCCGCGCGATCACGGAGCGATCATCCTCTAGGCGTGACGACCGTTCAAGCCGGGCAGGACGACCATTCGAGACGGGGCGCCGGGTGAAAAAAGTGCCGACTGAAAAAAGTACATCACGGTATATCGCCCGGCGATATAATCGTGTACGTATGGCGGTCACGAGACGGGAGGCGGGCGCGGCGTCGCCGGTCGACTACGAAACCCTGGCCGAGCTGCGCTACCAGATCCGGCTCTTCATGCGGCGTCGGGAAGAGGCAGCCCGCGCGGCCGGCATCGAGCCTCAACAGTATCTCCTGCTGCTGCAGCTCAAGGGCTTGGAAGACCGCGGGCCCACCACGGTCGGGGCCCTGGCGGAACGGCTCCAGATTCGCCACCACAGCGCCGTCGAGCTCGTAGACCGCCTGGTCGAGCGAGACATGGTCGCGCGCCGGCGCGACAGCATCGACCGGCGGGAAGTCTCGGTGACGCTACGCCCGGCCGGCGAAGCGGTGTTGCGGAAGCTCGCGCTGTATTCGATGGAGGAGCTGAGGACCGAGGGCCCGGAGCTGGTGCAAGTCCTTCGGCGATTGATGCCGGGACGGGCCCGGGCCCGTCGAGAGCAACGGACAGCACGAACTGGAGGCGGAGGAACGCAATGACAACGCGATTCATGGTAGTGCCCGCGATGCTCCTGATGCTGATCGCCGCCGGCTGCGCGAAGCGGCCGGCGACGTCGATGGCGTCGGCGCCGGCGCCGGGTGGCGCCGCCAGCTTCAGCAGTGGAACCGGAAGCGCTCCCGGCGGTGGAAGCGTGAGCAATACCAGCAGCCCGAGCGGGAGCAGCGCCGTCAACCGGGCCGTGTCGTCGACGGCCCGCCCGCAGCCCGGCACCTTCCGGACGACCACCGAGCTGAAGGACGTCCACTTCGACTTCGACAAGTACGACATCCGGCCGAGCGATACGAAGATGCTCGACGCCAACGCGGCGTGGCTGAAGAGCAACAGCACGATGCTGGTGCTCATCGAGGGCCACTGCGACGAGCGAGGCACCAACGAGTACAACCTGGCGCTCGGCGAGCGCCGGGCCAAGGCGACGATGAATTATCTCGTCAGCCAGGGTGTGGCGCAGAACCGGGTGAGCATCATCTCCTACGGTGAGGAGCGGCCGGTCTGCACCGATCACGACGAAGCCTGCTGGGCCAAGAACCGCCGCGCTCACTTCCTCGTCAAACCGCAGTAACGCTCGCGCGTCCGGGGTGCGCCGTCGTCGGGTCGAGTAGAATACCGGCGTCGGTGCACCACGGAGGCGGCCATGACCATCAGCATCACGCGCGTCTACACCCGTCTGGGTGACAAGGGCGACACCGGCCTCGTCGGCGGCCGGCGTGTGCCGAAGGACTCTCCACGCATCGAGGCGTACGGGACCGTCGACGAGCTGAATGCGATCGTCGGGCTCGTCCGGACGTTCAACGAGGAGCGCCTCGACCAGGGCGAACACCATCGCTGGCTCGACGAAGTCCTCCGCAAGATCCAGAACGAGCTGTTCGATCTCGGCAGCGAACTGGCCACGCCGCCGGGCGCCGAGTACGAAGGCATGTTCAAGCTCGGTGAGACCGAGGTCACGGCCCTCGAGCGTCTGATGGATCACTGCCAGCAGGACCTCGAGCCGCTCCGCTCGTTCACGCTGCCCGGAGGTGGGCGCATCAACGCCTTTCTGCACCAGGCTCGAACCGTCTGCCGCCGAGCCGAGCGGCGGGTCCTCGAGCTGTCGCGGGTGGAGCCGCTCGGAGAGTGGCCGCTGCGCTACGTCAACCGGCTGAGCGACACCTTCTTCGTGCTCGGCCGCTGGGTCGCCAAGCACATGGGCGAACGAGAATATCTCTGGGAGCGCGCGCTCCAGGACGACCGTCGCCCCAAGAGCAGGAAAAAGCCTGAGTGACCAGCGTCGGCCGGATCCTGATCGAGCTGCTCAAGGAGTACGGACCGCTGTGCGAACCGTGCCTGTCGCATCACGTCCGGATGCCGGTCGCCCGGGTGACCGTCGTGCTCAACCGGCTTCGCCAGTCGGTCGCCGTGAGGATCGATCACGATCAGTGTCTCCGGTGTGCGGAATTCACCCAGACGTTCGCCCTGGTCAAGACCCACGAGGACGCCGATGTGGTGACTCGCACCGCCCCGGCGTCGCTCCGCCGGGAAGACGATCCCGTCTGCCCCGTGTGCCTCAAGACCATCGAGCCGAAACATGCGGTGACCGTCGACCACGGTGAGGTCGTGCACGCCGATTGCTGGGGCAAGAAGGCCGTGCGGCGTGATCCGATCCGCCGATTCTGAGGATCCCGCCGGGCGGGGAGGCGCGCGGCCTCGGGGTGAGTCAGAGCGCGCGCAGGAAGGCGATCAGGTCGGCTCGCTCCGCCGCCGTGAACCCGATCGAGAACCGCCGGTCGTAGAACTCCACCACGTCTTCGAGCGTGGCCGCCGAGCCGTTGTGGAAGTACGGCGCCCGGGCGGCCAGGGCGCGCAGCGTCGGGACCTTGAACTTGCCGACGTCCTCACACCGGCCGGTGACGAGCGCGCGGCCCGGATCCGTCGTCCGCAGCACGCCGCCGGCCTTCGCGCAGCGCAGCGTGTAGACGGGCATGTCGGGGGTCCGTAACCCGGCGTCGCTCAGGCCGAGGCTCATGAACACGCCGCTCGAGTTGCTGCCGGCATTGGGCGCGTCGTGACACGTGCTGCAGGACACACCGCGCGGGCGGAACGCACGATGGTTGAAGATGGCCTCGCCGCGTGCAATGGCCTGGCGACCCGGCGCGAGTCGTCCGCGGGCGCTCGCCCACGGCGTGAACAGTGAGAAGACGGCGCGGTCAGCGCTCGCTCCGGCGTTGATGCCGGGATGGAACGGCTGATCGGTGAGGGAGCGCGGCCCGCCCCGTGCGCCGTCGGCGTCGAGCGCTCCCGCCGAATTGTCCGAGATCTGCGCCGTGTAGAGCCCGGACTCCAGGCTGACGATCCTGGCGCGCTCGTCGGCCGTGAGCGGGCGCGCGGACAGGACGTGATCGCGCGCTGCGGCGTCGGCCTGGGCGTCGAGCGCCAGCTCGCGCCCGTCCCACATGATGCTCGCGCCGAAGCGAAGATTCGTCGTGGGCAGGGGACGGCGGAAGATGGAGAACTCCCGCGCCGTGGCGTAGCCGTAGGGATCGTCGATGGCATCGACGCTGAACTCGGCATCGGCCGGGACCGAACGCCCGACGCGGATCAAGCCGCGCTCCAGGAGCAATCGATACGCGCTGCGGCGCGCCTCGACGGTCGAGACGTCGGCGCGTGGCGAGACGGAGCCGTCGTTGGTACGGAAGAGCGGATCCAGGCCCTCACTGGTCTCGAAGCGCGCTCGAGCGCCCGCGGGAGTGATGGTCCAGCCTTCGGCCGGGTCGTGACAGGAGACGCACGCGCGCCCATTGCGTCCCACGCTCTGAAAAAAGGGATTTGCCGGGTCGATGACCCCGCCGGTCGAGGCGGTTGCGATCACGCCCGATGCGTTGGCGTCGCGAAGAACGGCTTGCGGAGCCGCGTGGTGGGCATGAGCCACGGCCGCCACCAGCAGGAGCACCGCCAGCACCAGACGGAGAAACACCCCATGCATATGTGCAACGCGGGTGCCGAACGCAGATTCGCCGACTTCGGCGCCGGCGTGTGCAACGGATTCGCCGACCTGGGCGCTCCGCTACCGAGCGCCGCCGATCGAACACGGCGTCACGCCGGAGGCCGACGGCCGCCTGTTAACCGTGGTTGATCAGCCAGACCAGGATGAGGATCGTCGCCGGGACGCCGAGAAGCCACGCAAGGATGTATGGCATTCGTGCTCACCTCCTCCGGCCTGCAGCAATTGCAAGTGGGTGGCCATCAGCCGGGCCTCGCGAATCCCTTGACGGACTGGTTCAGTATTTTTAAACTTCCATTAAGCAGTGCTTAATTCCGACCGTCCCCGTGGGGGTGGAGCTCGGATGAAGGTCCGCATGGCGCTGACGGTCAACGGCGAGAGCCGCGACGTCCTGGCTCCCGTCCACAAGACGTTGCTCGAGGTCCTCCGCGAGGATCTCGGGTTGACGGGGACGAAGCACGGCTGCGAGCTCGGGGAGTGCGGCACGTGCACCGTGCTGGTGGACGGCGAGCCCGTGCTGTCCTGCCTCGCGCTGCCAATCGCAATCGAGGGGCGACAGATCACGACGGTCGAGGGCATGGCCGAGGGCGGCAAGCTCCATCCACTGCAACAGGCGTTCGCCGAGCTCGGGGCGGCCCAGTGTGGTTACTGCACGCCCGGCATCCTGCTCACCGCGCAGGCGTTGCTCGACGAGACGCCGACCCCGACGCGCGACGAGATCAAGGAGGCGCTGGCCGGCAACCTCTGCCGCTGCACCGGCTACACGAAGATCCTCGACGCCGTCGAGCTGGCCTCGATGCGCATGGGGGCACGGAAGTGAACAAGCACGAATTCACCGTGATCGGACGGCCGCTGCCCAAGATCGACGCCTGGGCGAAGGTCGTGGGCGAGACGCGCTACGCCGACGACCTCGTGATGGCGCGCATGGCTCACGGCAAGCTGCTGCGCTCGACCCATCCCCACGCGCTGATCAAGCTGATCGACACATCCCGCGCGCGCGCGCTGCCAGGCGTCTATGCCGTCATCACGGGCGCCGACCTGCCGCGGGTGAAGTTCGGGATCCTGCCCGTGTCCCAGGACGAGGAGGCGCTCTGCAACGAGCGCGTGCGGATGGTCGGCGACGCCGTCGCGGCGGTGGCGGCCCAGGACGAGGAGACGGCCGAGGCGGCCTGCCGGCTGATCGAGGTCGAGTACGAGCCGCTGCCCGCGCTCATGTCGATCGAGGAGTCGCTCGGTCATCCCGAGGTGCGCATCCACGAATACGGCGACGGACCGAACGTGCACAAGAACGTCGCGCTCCAGTTCGGTGACGTCGAAGCCGCGTTCGCACGCGCCGATCTCGTGCGCGAGGACGTTTTCTTCTACGAGGGCAATACTCATCTGCCGATGGAACAGCATGCGGCGGTGGCCCAGTGGGGGGCCGACGGCAAGCTCACACTGTGGTCGTCCACGCAGACGCCTCACTACGTCCATCGCCTGCTCGCCAAGATCCTCGACGTGCCGCCCGCCCACATCCGCGTGATCGCTACACCGGTGGGCGGCGGCTTCGGAGGGAAGCTCGATCCGTTTGCCCACGAGATCGCGGCGTGCAAGCTGTCGCAGCTCACCGGCCGCCCCGTGAAGATCACGCTGACGCGCGAGGAAGTTTTCTACGTGCACCGCGGCCGACACCCGGTGCTCATGTGGCTCAAGACCGGGTTCACCCGGGACGGCGAAATCACCGGCTCCCACATCAAGACGTGGCTCGACGGCGGCGCCTACGGCTCCTACGGCGTGGCCTCCACGTTCTACACCGGCGTCATCAATCCCGTCACCTACAAGATGCCGGTCTACAAGTTCGAAGGCGCGCGCGTCTTCACCAACAAGCCTCCGTGTGGCCCCAAGCGTGGCCACGGCACGCCCCAGCCGCGTTTTGCGCTCGAGGTGCAGATCGACAAGGCGGCGGAGCAGCTCGGGCTCGATCCCGCCGAGATGCGGCGGCGCATCGTCTGCGAGCCGTTCACCAAGACAGCCAACCACCTGACCGTCACCACCATCGGCCTCGGTGAGTGCATCGACAAGGTGGTCGAGGCATCGGGCTGGCGAGACAAGTGGCGCGGCTGGCAGCCCCCGGCGCGGCGGCGCGGGCCGAAGCGGCGCGGTGTCGGAGTCGCGTGCTCGGCGTACATGACGGGCGCGGGCACGGCCATCTACTGGAACAGCATGCCGCATTCCGGCGTCGTCCTTCGCGCCGACCGTAGCGGTGGCGTCAGCGTGCTGTGTGGCGCGACTGACATCGGGCAGGGCTCGGACTCGATCCTCGCCTACCTGCCGGCGGAAGTCCTCGGCCTCGACCCCAAGGACGTTCACGTGCACCCCGCCGATACCACGCTCACGCCGGTGGACCTCGGCTCCTACTCGTCGCGCGTCACGCTCATGTGCGGCATGGCCGCGATCCAGGCGGCCGAGCGGCTGCGTGCGGTGATGTCTCGGGCGGTTGCCCGCAAGCTCGAGGTTGCCGCAGAGAGGCTCGTGTTTCGTGATCGCAAGGTCGGCGTGCCCGACGATTGGGAGAAGGCGGTGCCGTTCTCTCAGGCGGTGGAGCTGGCGGAAGCGATGCACGGCGTACTGGCCTTTCCCGGCTCGTACGCGCCGCCCAAGCGGGCGGGGAAGTACAAGGGCGGCGGCGTGGGTCCGTCGCCGTGCTATTCGTACTCGGCGTGCGTGGTCGAGCTGACCGTGGACGAAGAAACCGGAGAGGTCGAGCTCCACGACGTGTGGATCGGCCACGATATCGGGCGTGCGCTGAACCCGCTCCTGGTCGAGGGCCAGGTCGAAGGCTCGGTCTACATGGGCATCGGCGAGGCGTTGATGGAGGCACAAGTGTTCCGCAAAGGCCTCCACAAGCATCCGTCGCTCCTCGAGTACAAGAGCCCGACGACGCTCGAGACGCCCGAGATCCACACGATCCTGATCGAGACCGACGATCCCGAAGGCCCGTTCGGGGCCAAGGAGGCTGGGCAGGGGCCGCTCTTGCCGGTGCTGCCGGCCATCGCCAACGCCGTCTACAACGCCGTCGGCGTCCGCGTCGACGAGGTGCCGATCGTCCCCGAGAAAATCCTCAAGGGCCTGGAGTTGAAGCGCCAGGGTAAGACGCCGCGCGTCGGCCCCGAGCGCATTCCTCTCTTCAAGTTCAAGGAGCCGCTGGTGGTGGAGTCGGCGTTCGGCCAGCCTGCCGACGCCATCGCCGTCCGCCCCTTCGCCGACCAGGACACGAGCCGATGAGAGACCGATGCCGTCGCGGCTCCGAGTTGATCAATCCAGAAAACGAACGCAGCCGGCTCGCACCCAGACCAGGCCACCCACGTCTCGAGCCCGCCCGGAGCCACCCGCTCCCATGATGCGGCTGCCGCCGTTCACCTATCTCGCGCCGAAGACCGTCGCCGACGCCGCACGCCTGCTGGGCGAGCACGGTGCCGACGCCATGATCGTCGCGGGCGGGACCGACCTCTATCCGAACATGAAGCGTCGTCAGTTCGAGCCGAAAGTCCTCGTCGGCCTCGGCGGGATCGGCGAGCTGCGTGGGGTTCATGGCTCCGCCAGCCGCGGGCTCAGCGTGGGTCCGATGACCACGCTCTCTGCCCTCTCCCAGCACGCGGAGATCGTGAGCCACTATCCGGCGCTGGCGACGGCCGCCGGCCTCGTGTCGTCACCGCAGCTTCGCAACATGGGGACGATCGGCGGCAATGTGTGCGTGGACACGCGCTGCAACTACTACAACCAGTCCTACGAGTGGCGAAAGGCCATCGGCTTTTGCATGAAGAAGGACGGCGACATCTGTCTGGTAGCGCCGGGCAGTCCGCGCTGCTGGGCCGTGTCATCGTCGGATACCGCGCCGGTCCTGTGGAGCCTGGGCGCCCACGTCCGGCTGACGAGCGCCGCCGGCGAACGGACCGTGCCGATCGCCGCGCTCTACCGCGACGACGGGATCGAGTACCTCGCCAAGCGCGGTGACGAGATCCTGGCCGACATCGTGCTGCCGCCCGCCGACGGATGGCGTTCCCGCTACCTCAAGCTGCGCCGGCGCGGCGCGTTCGACTTCCCGGTGCTCGGCGTCGCCGTGAACGTGCGTATCGACGCGGGCGTCGTGAGCGATGCCCGCATCGTCCTGGGCGCGGTGGCCTCGCTGCCGCGGGAGGCCAGGCCGGCCGCCGAATCGCTGCGCGGCCAGCGCCTCACCGAGGAGATCATCGCGCGCGCGGCCGACCTCGCAGCGGGGCCGGCGAAGCCGCTCGACAACACCGATTACGCGCACTTCTATCGCAAGAAGATGACGCGGGTGTTCGTGGCCCGCGCGCTGCGCTCGCTGGCCGGGCTCGACGACGGCGGCGATTCGACGGAGTCCGCGTGACCGCGCTCGGCGATCGCATCCGAGCCCTCCGCAACGAGCGCGAGCTCCAGCAACGCCACCTCGCCGAGAAGGCGGAGCTGACGCCGAGCATGGTGTCGCAGATCGAATCGGGCCGGCTCACGCCCTCGCTCAACACGCTGCGCAAGCTCGCCGACGCGCTCGGCGTCACCATCGCCGCGCTCTTCGACGGCCAGCCATCGGGCAGCGTGCTCGTCTCGAGGAGCAAGGACTATCCGGTGGTGTCCTTCGACGGCAGCAGCGAGCGGTGGGCCGTGCTCGGCGCCGGCCTGTTCCAGGGCAAGATCCGCGCTGTGGTCTCCACGCTCGACGGCAAATCGCGCGGTGTCGCCACCGACAAGGTCGTCATCAAACCGGGACAGATGAAGCTGTTCTACGTGCTCAAAGGCCGCGTCGCGTTGCTCTACAACGGCGAGCGCCACGTTCTGGACGCGGGCGACTCGGCGTTGCTCGACGGCGGCTCGCCGCACGGCTGGGAAAACCTGGGCACCGGCAAGGCCAGGGCCCTGTGGGTGATACTCGGGTAAGGACGGAGAGCATGGACACGTCACCAGTCGAGTTCCGAACGGAGCCGACCCGGTACAAGCACTGGCGGCTCGCTTTCGACGGACCGATCGCCACGCTGACCATGGACGTCCGGGAGGACGGCGGGCTCGCGCCCGGCTACGAGCTGAAGCTCAACTCGTACGACCTCGGCGTGGACATCGAGCTCTACGACGCCGTCCAGCGCTTGCGCTTCGAGCATCCCGAGATCGGCGCGGTCGTGCTGACGTCGGGCAAGGAGCGCGTCTTCTGCGCGGGCGCCAACATCCGGATGCTCGGACAGTCCTCGCACGGCTTCAAGGTGAACTTCTGCAAGTTCACGAACGAGACCCGTAACGCCATCGAGGAAGCGTCCGGCGAGTCGAAGCAGGCGTGGCTCTGCGTCGTGAACGGGCCGTGCGCCGGCGGCGGGTACGAGCTGGCCATGGCCTGCCAGCACATCCTGATGGCCGACGACGGCAATACGTCGGTCGCCCTTCCCGAGGTGCCGCTGCTCGCGGTCCTGCCGGGCACCGGCGGCCTTACGCGGCTGGTGGACAAGCGCCGGGTGCGCCGCGACCGCGCCGACGTCTTCTGCACGCTCGAGGAAGGCATCAAGGGACAGCGCGCGGTCGACTGGGGATTCGTGGACGAGGTCGCCCCGCGGTCGAAGCTCTCCGAGACGGCCCGGCGTCGCGCGCTGGAGCTGGCGGCCCGGACGGATCGCCCGAAGGACGCCCGTGGCATCGTGCTCACGCCGCTCGAGCGGACGATCGAGGGCGATCGCATCGGCTACCGGTTCGTGACGTGCGCGATCGATCGCGCCCGTGGCCGTGCCGAGATCACCGTGCACGGGCCGGACACCGCGCCTCCGGGCGATGTCGCCGGCATCCACGCCGTCGGGGTCGGCTTCTGGCCGCTGGCCGTCGCGCGCGAGCTCGACGACCTGATCCTCCACCTCCGGGCGAATGAAGCATCGATCGGACTCTGGGTCCTCCGTACCGCCGGTGACGCCGAGCGCGTCGAGGCGCACGATCGCATGCTGGTCGACCACGCCGGCCACTGGCTGGTCCGCGAGATCCGCCTCTATCTCAGGCGCACGCTCAAGCGTCTCGATGTGTCGTCGCGGTCCATCTTCGCCCTCGTCGAGCCGGGCTCGTGCTTCGCGGGCACGCTGCTCGAGCTGGCTCTGGCCGCCGACCGCTCGTACATGCTCGCCGGGACGCGCGAGGGCGACGCCGGCCACGTCGCCACCGTGAAGCTCACGCCGATGAACTTCGGCGCGTACCCGATGAGCAACGGGCTCACACGGCTCGCCACCCGATTCCTGGGCGACCCGGGACGCGTGGACGATCTGAAGGGAAGGATCGGGCACGACATGGAGGCGGAGGCCGCCGGCGATGCGGGCCTCGTCACCTTCACACCCGACGACATCGACTGGGCCGACGAGGTTCGCCTGGCCCTCGAGGAGCGCGCGGCCTTCTCGCCCGATGCGCTGACCGGTATGGAGGCGTCACTGCGGTTCGCGGGCCCGGAGACGCTCGAGACGAAGATCTTCGGCCGCTTGTCGGCCTGGCAGAACTGGATCTTCCAGCGGCCGAACGCCGTCGGGAGCAAGGGCGCGCTGCACGTGTATGGAACCGGTCAGCGCAGCGAGTTCGATCGAAGGAGAGTGTGATGGCCGGCGTCGATTACCTGGAGCGCATCCCCAACAACGTCAACCTGCGCGACGACCGGCGCCTGCTGCGCGCGCTCGAGGAGTGGCAGCCGCGGTTCCTCGACTGGTGGAAGGAGATGGGGCCGGAAGGATTCCAGGCCAACGAGGTCTACCTGCGCACCGCCATCAGCGTCGACCGGGACGGCTGGGCGCAATTCGGCTACGTGAAGATGCCCGACTATCGCTGGGGAATCTTCCTGGCCGAGCCCGAGGCCGACCGCCGCATCGCCTTCGGCGATCACCTCGGCAAACCGGCGTGGCCGGAGGTGCCCGGCGAATATCGCGGCGTCCTTCGTCGGCTCATCGTCACGCAAGGAGACACCGAGCCGGCCTCGGTCGAGCAGCAGCGCCACCTCGGGCGGACGTGCCCGTCGCTCTACGACCTGCGTAACCTCTTTCAGGTCAACGTGGAGGAGGGCCGCCACCTGTGGGCCATGGTCTACCTCCTGCACGCCTACTTCGGGCGCGACGGCCGGGAGGAAGCGGAAGCCTTGCTACAGCGGCGCTCGGGCGACCACGACAAGCCCCGCATCCTCGGCGCCTTCAACGAGCGCACGTCCGACTGGCTGTCGTTCTTCATGTTCTGCTTCTTCACCGACCGCGACGGCAAGTACCAGCTCGCCAGCTTGCAGGAGTCCGGCCTCGACCCGTTGTCGAGGACGTGCCGGTTCATGCTGACCGAGGAAGCCCACCACATGTTCGTGGGCGAGATGGGCGTCGGCCGTATCGTGCAGAAGAGCTGCGAGCTGACGCGGCAGCACCGCAGCGACGACGTACGTCGCCACGGCGGCATCGACCTGCCGACGATGCAGAGGTACATCAACTTCCATTACTCGGTCTCGCTCGATCTCTTCGGTTCCGAGGTCTCCACCAACGCCGCCAATGCATTCACGATGGGCCTCAAGGGCCGGTTCGAGGAGACCAAGAAGGACGACGACCATCGGTTGGCCGACGCGACCTATCCGGTGACGTGCCTCGAGGGCGATCGTATCGCCACCCGCGACGTGCCGGCGCTGACCGCGCTCAACGAGCGGCTCCGCGACGATTACATCGCGGATTGCCAGCGCGGGATCGACCGCTGGAATCGCACCATCAAGGAGCACGGGATCGACGTCGAGCTGCGCCTGCCCCATCGGGGGTTCCATCGCGCCATTGGCTCGTTCGGCGAAGCCAGGATCTCCCCCGACGGCCGCGTGATCACCGAGGCAGAATGGGACGCGCGGCGTCGCGAGTGGCTACCGACGCCGGAAGACGCACAGTTCGTGGCGACGTTGATGCGGCCGGCCGTGGAGCCTGGCCGCTTTGCCGGCTGGATCGCGCCGCCGGCCCGGGGTATCAACGGCTTACCGCTCGACCACGAGTACGTGCGGCTCACGCGCAAGGAGGGCTGAGCATGGCCAAGGCGATCACACCGAAGGGCTTCGGCGCGCCGCTCGGAATGTACTCCCACGGCATGATTGCGCCGGGTGGTGAGCTGGTCGTGGTGGCCGGCCAGGTCGGGATGGCGGCCGACGGCCAGGTCGCGGCCGACGACGTCATCGCGCAGACGAAGCAGGCGCTCGAGAACGTGCGAGCCGTCGTCGAGGCAGGCGGATGCACCATGCGCGACGTCGTCCGGCTCCAGACGTTCCTCACGCGTGCCGACGACGTCGCCGGGTTCATGAAGGCGCGGAGCGAGGTGTTCCCGCAGTATTTTCCCGACCGGGTGTATCCGCCCAACACGCTGCTGATCATCAGCCGGCTCGTGCGGCCTGACCTGCTGGTCGAGATCGAAGCGATGGCGATCCGCCCCCGCCGCGCCGGCGCTCGGCGCGCGACGCGGAAGCCGGCGCCCCGCCGCCGCCGCTGACCGCGTTCACGGGCCGAGTCGTTACGGCCGTGGAGTCGGGTCACCAGGCGACGGCGTTCCGGGATCGCCGCCGGGGCTCGGTCGATTCGGAGGACTCGCGGGCTGATCGGGTGTGAACGGATCCCGCGGCCCGCCCGGGTGCTCCGGGTCGGGCCGGGGAGGCGTTGGGATCGGAGCCACTCAGGGCCTCCGATTCAGATCGACGTGCGTATCGGTCCGGGATGCGCCCCGTGACATCGACACGATTGCGAGGATGACGACGACGAGGAGCGCAGCGGCGATGAGGGCGGCCGCCGTCGGATTGAGCCCGAAGATCCGCGTCGACTCGGTGGTGGTACGGGGCGATGCGGCGACCCCGTCGCGGCGCTCGGTGCGAGTCGTGACGCTGTCGTTCCTGGACGAGTCCGAGGACGACGTGCCTGGCGTGGTCACCTGCGGTGCGCTGCTCGCCGGCGGCTGCGCCGAGGGAGCGCTGGCCGGCGGTGGCGTGGTCGTGGTCTGAGCCAGCGTACCGGCGGCGATGCCGAGCGCGAGGACGAACGTGAGCGTGCTGATCGCGAAAGCTCTCATGTCGAAACCCTCCCTCGGTTGGGACGAAGCAACGGCAATGCCATGAGGTTCGCGTAACGGTTACAAGAGGAGCCACGATGCAAGCGTCGGAACACCTGCCCGCGCAATTCAACGTCGCCACGTGGTTCGTCGATCGTCACGTGACCGAAGGCCGCGGCGGAGCACCGGCGTTCCACTACGAGAATCGTGTGCTGACGTACGGTGACGTCTTCGATCTCGCCAACCGCACGGGCAATGCGCTCCGCGCCCTGGGCGTCGGCCTGGAGGATCGCGTCCTGATGCTGTGCCTGGACGCGCCGGAATTCCTCGCCACGTTCTGGGGCGCCATCAAGATCGGCGCGGTTCCGATCCCGGTCAACACGCTGATGCGGGCGTCCGACTACCTGTACTTTCTGAACGACAGCCGGGCGAAGGTCGCGGTCGTGTCCGCGCCGTTGCTGGCCGAGGCCGGGCCGATCCTCGGCCAGGCGCCTCTTCTCCGCCACGTCCTGGTCGCCGGCGGCGCGGCGGGCGGTCACCTCTCGTTCGAGGAGCAGGTGAGCAAGGCGGGGGCGGCCCTGGACGCGGCCCCGACGTCGCGAGACGACCCCGCGTTCTGGCTCTACTCGTCGGGCTCGACGGGATTTCCCAAGGGCGCCGTCCATCTCCATCACGACATGTGGGTGTGCGCCGAGACGTATGCGCGACAGGTGCTCGGCATCACGGCGAGCGACACGGTCTTCTCCGCCGCCAAGCTCTTCTTCGCCTATGGCCTCGGCAACGCCGGGTATTTCCCGATGGCGGTGGGTGCGCAGGCCGTGCTCTACCCGCATCGGCCCACGCCCGAGAGCGTGTTCGAGGTGCTCACCCGCCACCGTCCGACGATCTTCTTCGGCGTGCCGACGCTCTACGCCGGCATGCTCGCCGTCAAGGAGGCGGAGAAGCGCTTCGATCTCTCCTCGCTGCGTGTCTGCGTGTCGGCAGGCGAGGCGCTGCCCGATGAGATCTACACGCGCTGGCGCGAGCGGTTCGGCGTCGAGATCATCGACGGGATCGGGACCACGGAGATCCTTCACATCTTTCTCTCGAACCGTCCGAATCAGGTTCGGCCTGGCTCCTCGGGGTTGCCCGTGCCCGGCTATGAGGCGGCGATCGTGGACGACGACGGCCGGCCGGTGCCTCGGGGCGAGATCGGCAATCTGCGCGTGAAGGGCGATTCCACGATGGCCTTCTACTGGAACAAGCACGAGAAGACCAAGGAGACGCTCTTCGGTGCGTGGATCCAGACCGGCGACAAGTATTTCCAGGACGAGGACGGTTACTTCTGGTACGCCGGCCGCGCCGATGACATGCTGAAGGTCGGCGGTATCTGGGTCTCGCCGGTCGAGGTCGAGGCCACGCTGATCAAGCACCCGGCCGTGCTGGAAGTCGCCGTCGTCGGCAAGGAAGACAGCGATCGGCTGGTCAAGCCGCATGCGTTCGTCGTACTCAAAGAGCCGGCAGGCGCCACGGCGGCGCTGGCCGACGAGCTCAAGGGCTTCGTGAGAGACAAGATCGCGCCCTACAAGTATCCACGCTGGATCGAATTCGTGAGCGATCTGCCCAAGACGGCCACCGGCAAGATCCAGCGCTTCAAGCTCCGCGCCGGTTGATGTTCGATCCGGCCCTCGAGACGCTGCCCACGGAGCGCCTGCGCGACCTGCAACTCCGGAAGTTGCAGGCCTTAGCCGGTGAGGTGCTGGCGCCTCGCGGCAACGCGTTCATCAGGCGGAAGTGGGCCGCGGCGGGTGTGCAATCAGCCGGAGACCTCGTGACGTGGGACGACGTTCACCGGCTGCCTTTCACGCTCAAGCAGGAATTCGTCACGGATCAGGCCGAGTGTCCACCCTTCGGCACCAATCTCACGTATCCGCTCGAGCGCTACGTCCGGGTCCACCAGACGTCGGGCTCGAGCGGTCAGCCGCTCCGCTGGCTCGACACGCAGGCATCGTGGGAGTGGTGGGCACGGTGCTGGGGATTCGTGCTCTCTGGGGCCGGCATCACGCCGGCCGATCGGGTCTTCTTCCCGTTCTCGTTCGGCCTCTTCATCGGATTCTGGGCAGGCTTCGACGGCGCGCGCGCCCTCGGCGCGATGGTGCTGCCCGGCGGCGGGCAGGATTCTCCAACCCGGCTCGCCTGGATGGAGAAGCTCGGCGCCACCGCGCTCGTGTGCACGCCGTCGTACGCGCTGCATCTGCTCGAAGTCGCCCGCGAGCACGGCGTCGATCCGGCCAAGCTCCCCGTCCGGGTCACCGTCCACGCGGGCGAGCCGGGGGCCGGCATCCCGGCCGTGCGCGCGCGTATCGAGGACGGCTGGGGCGCTCGCGCGTACGACCACGCCGGTATGACCGAGATGGGAGCGTACGGCTACGAGTGCGCCGAACAGGCCGGTTTGCACGTCAACGAGTCGGAGTTCATCGCCGAGGTGATCGATCCCGTGAGTGGCGTCGCGGCGTCAGAGGGTGAGCTCGTGCTGACCAATCTCGGGCGCGCCGGCTCGCCGGCGATCCGCTATCGCACCGGAGATCGCGTCCGCGTCGCGAACGCGCCGTGCCCGTGCGGGCGCACCTTCATGCGCCTCGAGGGCGGGATCCTCGGCCGGCTCGACGACATGCTGATCGTGCGCGGGGTGAACGTGTTCCCGTCGGCCATCGAGGGCATCGTGCGGCGCTTCCACGCCATCGAGGAGTTCCAGGTCGAGGTCTTCCGCGACGGCGAGCTGGATGAAGTGCGCGTGCTGGTCGAGGTGGAGGACGCGAGCGTTCCCGAGGCTCTGCGCCGGAGCTTCAGCGCCGATCTCGGTCTCCGTCTAGACGTCCGCGCAGTGCCGCGGCGCTCGTTGCCCCGCCACGAGCTGAAGGCCAAGCGCGTGGTGCGCCGCCCCTGAGCGAGGAGGTTCTGGCGGCCGCCGGGCGCGCGCTCGGTGGCGCTCGCCTGGTCGAGCCCGAGGTGCTGAAGTCGTGGGCTCGCAATGACGTCTGGCGCTGCCGCGTCGCCGGAGGGCCGTCCGGCCTGCCGACCTCGGTCATCGTCAAGCACTTCAAGTCCGAGCCCGATCGTGGCTTCGACGACTGGGCCAGCCTGGAGTTTCTGACCCGCGCCGGCACCGCGCCAGCGCTCTGTCCGCAATTCCTCGCCGGCGATGCGAGGGCACAAGTGTTCGTCATCGAGGACCTGCGCGAGGGGCGGACGCTGGATGAGGCGCTCGTCGCGAGCGACGAAAAAGCGGCCAGCGAGGCGGTCGTCGCTCTGGCCGATGCCGCCGGCCGCCTCCACGCCGCGACACTCGACGGTCATGCCGAGTTCGATGGGCTGAGGGATGCGCTGGCGCCACGCGAGCTCACGCCGATCTCCCGGGCGGCTGCAGGCTTGAGCGCCGCTGAGCCGGACGTCACGGGCTGGCTCACGGCCGTCGGTACCCGTGTTCCTCGCGGCCTCGCCGAAAGCCTGGCTGCGCTGGCCGATGCGGTCGCGCATCCCGGGCCTTTCACCACGTTCACCCATGGCGACATGGCGCCCAGCAACAACCATTTTTCAGCGACTGGTGTCCGCCTCCTCGATTTCGAGTACGGCGGTGTGCGCTCGGCGCTCTACGACACGCTGCTGTGGAACCTCTTCTGCCCGTTTCCACCCACCGTCATCGAGCGCGCCGACGCCGCCCATCGGTCGGCGCTCGCGACGGCCTGTCCGGCGGCGCGAGGTGATTCCCCTTACGCAGCCGCGCGGGGCGTGGCGGTGGCCTGGCGGACCGTGAACATGCTGCAGTGGTTCGGGCCTCGGGTGCTCGATCAGGATGGCCCCTGGGCGCCCGGGCTCACCGTTCGCCAGGCCTTGCTCTGGCACGTCGAGCGCTTCATGGCCTTCGTGGTCGGCGGACCACTGGCGCCGATCACCGACGCCGTGGATGGGCTCGCTCGCGCGCTCGGAGAACGCTGGCGCGCCGAGCGCGAGCGAACGTCCGCGTGGCCGGCGTTCCGCGCCCGCGATCAGTCGTAGTGGAGCGCGAGCCAGATCGTCGGCCGCGACGCGTCCGTCCACTCGACGCGATGCAGGCGGTGGGCGGCAATGACCAGATGATCACCCGGGCGCATCTCCACCACGTCGTCCCGGTCGGCGAATCGTAGCCCGGCGCCGCCTGTCAGCAGCACCACCCATTCCGAGCGTTCCTGGTCGTACCACTCGCCGGGAGGCGTCGCGTGCCCCAGGGACACGATGCGCTCGAGGCGAAACGCGTCGCTCTCGAGCAGCGCTTCGACGAGCTCATCGGGCAGGGACGAGGGGACCTCACCCAGCAGGTTTCTCACGAGGCACCAATCCTACTGGCGGCGCCGGCTCGTAGTAAATGACGGGCGTGGACCTTGTCCGTCGCCGGAGGGTCTGATACTGAAGGGGGCCATGGCCACAGTGGGGGAGGACCTCGTCCGGCGAATGGCTGCCGGCGACGGCGACGCGTTCGCCAGGTTCTACGACCGCTACGCCCCCATGGTCTATCCGCTGATCCTTCGCATCGTCCGTGACCGCAGCGACGCCGCCGACGTCCTGCAGGACGTCTTCTGGGAAACCTGGCGGGCGGCCGGCACGTACGATCCCGCCCGGGGCACGCCCGAAGCCTGGATCGTGACGCGAGCACGCACCCGGGCAATCGATCGGGTGCGTTCCATGCGTAGAAGAAGTGAGACGTTCGTGGCGCCCATGGACGATGCGATGGCCGCCGCCCCTGCGGAGTCCGGCGGCGATGCCGCCGACCGCGCCTCTGATCGGTCGGTCGTCACCGGCGCGCTGGGCCGCCTCCCCGTGCCTCAGCGCGAGGTGCTCGAGCTCGCCTATTACGGCGGGCTGACCCAGACCGAGATCGCGGAGCGGATCAAGCAGCCGCTCGGCACCGTGAAGACGCGGATGCGGCTGGGGCTGGAACGGCTCCGGGAGATGATGAAACGGTGAGCGGCATGAGCCACGAGACGTTCGACGATCAGGTCGCAGCCTACGCGCTGGATGTGCTCGAGACCAGCGAGCGCGCGGCGTTCGAGGCTCACCTGGCCGGTTGCGCGCGCTGTGAGCGCACGCTCCGCGAGTCGCGCGAGGCGCTGGCCGCCGTGGTGCTCGATGGGCCGCCCGCGGTACCGCCGCCCGACGTCAAGGCAGCGCTGATGCGCAGACTCGCCGAAGAAACGGCACCCCCGCGCCGTCGCAGCGACACACGCCGGCTCTGGCTGCGCGGGGCGGTGGTGGCGGCTGCCGCGATGGTGGTGGGCGGTTTCCTCACGGGCATGTTCGTGGCCGCGCGCTATGAAGCCGAGCTGGGCCGGGTGGCGCGCGAGACGAGCCGGCTTCGCGAGGACCTCGCGCGTCAGGAGGCGGCGCTCCAGGCGCGTGTGACCGCCTACCAGGCCGTCGTCGATCTCCTGCGTGATCCGAGCACGCGCGTGATCGCTCTCAAGGGCGCCGGCCCGAGCCCGACCGCCGAGGGCCGTGTCGTGTGGCACGAGACGGCGGGCGGGCAGGTGCTGATCACCAAGTTGCCACCGGCGCCGGCGGGCAAAGCCTACGAGATGTGGACGATCGCGGGCGGCACGCCGACGGCGGCCGGCGTGTTCCAGGTCGATGCCTCCGGCCAGGCGATCCATCGCGTGCCTCCGGGAGCCGGACCCGTGGACGTGTTCGCGGTCACGCTCGAGCCGGAATCAGGGGTGCCGGCGCCGACGGGGCCGATCGTGCTGGCGTCGGCGAAGTAGCTCGGCTCAGCGTCCGAAGCGCCGCGCGGCGTGAAGGACGGCAACGACGGTCATCGAGTCCTTGATCTCGCTGGTCTCGACCATGCGCAGCACCTCCACGAAGGGGAAGGCACGGATCTCGAAGAACTCGGTCTCGTCGGGACGGGCCGGCACCGGACGCAAGCCCTCACCCAGATAGATCCAGCACCGCTCGTCCATGATGCTCTTGGACGTGTCGTAGATGCAGAGCTCGGTCAGGCGCTCGGCCTCGTAGCCGGCTTCCTCGCGCAACTCGCGCTGGGCCGTCGCCTCGTGGCTCTCGCCCTTGCTGGCGCCGCCCGTCGGGATCTCCCACATGAAGGCGCGAGCGACGTAGCGGTACTGGCCGACGAGGATGACGGTCTCGGAATCGAGCATCGGCAGGACGCCGACGGCGTCGGCGCACGTCACCACGCCGTAGATGGTCGTGCGCCCGTCGGGAAGCTCAGCGACGTCCTCGCGAACGCGAATCCACCGGTTCTCGTAGACGGGACGCGTGGTCAGCGTACGCCAGGCGGCGCGCGCCAGGTCACGACGGTCGGTCACAGAAGAACCCTAGCATGGGGGTATACTCGCGAGCATGACACTTCCGCGCGCGATCCAGGCCCTCTGGGAGGACCTCGAAGCGGCTCGCGCCGAGGTCTTGCGTGAAGTGGTCGGCCTTTCGCAGCGCCAGACCGACTGGAGGCCGGCCGAGAAGGAGTGGTCCGCCGGCGAGGTGATCAATCACCTCACGATCGCGGAGATCGCGACCGGGAAGCTCACCACCAAGCTCACGCGCGAAGGCGAGGCCGCGGGCGGGCTCGCGCCGTATCGACCCGACTTCGCGATCCGGTCATTGCCGCCGTGGCCACCCGGCCCCGGCGAGGCGCCCCCGGTGGTCTGGCCCGAGCACGGGAAGCCGATCGGTGAGCTGATCACGACCATGAAGGCCACCCGTGAGCGCAGCCGGTCGTCCGTGGAGAAGCTGGCGACCCTCGACCCCGAGCGGCTGGTCTTCAAGCACTTCCGTCTCGGCGATCTCGACCTCGCCCAGTGGTGGCTGCTCCAGGCGCAGCACGATCGCATCCATCTCGGCCAGCTCCGTGATATCAAGCGCCATCCGGGATTCCCACGTGATGGAGCCGCGCGTACCTAGGCCAGGCCACCCACGAATCGAGCCGAGCGCGCGCCACTCGCTCCAATGAAAGTCATCTTGAGAAACCCGAAGCGCGAGGTTCAGGTCGCCGGCGGGCGGAGGGTGAAGGACGTCCTGCGCGAGCTCGAGATCATTCCCGAGACCGTGCTGGTGATTCGCGGCGACACCCTCGTCACCGCCGACCAGATGGTCACCGACGACGACACGATCGAGCTGCGCCCGGTGATGAGTGGTGGCAGTGCGAGCCGAGACGCGCCGCGGGCGAGGCGAGCGGTGAAATGAGATGGTCGTGCGCAGCCGCAGCCCGCCGCGGGCGAGGCGAGCGGTGAAATGAGATGGTCGTGCGCAGCCGCAGCCCGGCGCGGGCGAGGCGAGCGGTGAAATGAGATGGTCGTGCGCAGCCGCAGCCCGCCGCGGGCGAGGCGAGCGGTGAAATGATCGGAGATGCCTCTTGAAATGCCGGAAGTGCGGCCGTGGGGCGGTCATC
>Ga0209159_1000299_pt1 | contig 47387 bp, 44 predicted proteins | sample GraSoiAngelo_144_FD_185901 | JGI IMG/M metagenome (GOLD analysis project Ga0209159, IMG submission 185901) | Grasslands soil microbial communities from the Angelo Coastal Reserve, California, USA - 14_1009_02_40cm (SPAdes) (version 2) | ecosystem: Environmental > Terrestrial > Soil > Grasslands ...
GATCCTGAAGTTCATCGAATGGCGCTTCGGGCTCGAGCCCCTGACCGAGCGCGACCGCCGGGCGGAGGCGTTCCTCGAAGCGTTCGACTTCGATCAACCGCCGCGCCAGCCGATCGCGCTTCCCTAGCGGATCGCGCTTTCGCACCGGCGCGGATTCGACTAGACTTCCTCGCGCGACGGGTCGTTTGTCGTTTGGAGGTGCTGGGATGAAGGCCGCAGTCCTGTACAAGGCGAATACCCCCCTCGACGTGGTGGACGTCGAGCAGCAGGGCCCCCAGGCGGGTGAGGCCCGCGTGCGTGTGATGGCGACGGGCGTCTGCCACAGCGACTGGCACATCATCAACGGCGACTGGACCCTGCCCCTGCCGATGGTGCTCGGGCACGAGGCCGCCGGCGTCGTCGAGGAGGTCGGGCCCGGCGTCTCGAACGTGCGCCGCGGCGACCACATCATCTTCTCGTTCCGCCCGCACTGCGGCCGCTGCTTCTACTGCTCGAGCGGGCGCTCGATCCTCTGCGAGGGTTACACCTCCCCGCGCTTCGTCATGCTCGACGGCACCCACCGCCTGCGCCGCAACGGGCAGGACATCAACCAGATGGCGCGCCTCGGGACCTTCGCCGAGTCCGTCGTGTGCCCCGCCGAGATGCTGGTCCCGATCGCCAAGGACATGCCCTGGCCGCAGGCGGCGCTGATCGGCTGCGCGGTGCCCACGGGCGTGGGCGCCGTGACCCGCTGCGCTAAGGTCGAGGCGGGCGCGTCGGTCCTCGTGATCGGGTGCGGCGGCGTCGGGCTCAACGTCGTCCAGGGCGCGCGCCTGGCCGGGGCGCGGACGATCATCGCGTGCGACCTGCTCGAGAACAAGCTCGCCCTCGCCCGCGAGTTCGGCGCCACCGATACGTGGAACGCCAAGGAGGGCGACGTGGCCGAGCGGGTGCGGAAGCTCACGGGCGGCCGGGGCGCCGACTACGCGTTCGACGCCATCGGGAGCGAAGCCACAACGCTCCAGATCCTCGACGCGATCCGTCCGGGCGGCACCGCCGTCATCGTGGGCATGGCGCCGATGGCCGCGCGGGCGCCGATCACGCCCTACACGATGGCGCTCCAAGAGAAATCGCTGCGGGGCACCCTCTACGGCTCGGTCCGCCCGACCGTGGACTTCCCGCAGCTCGTCCAGCTCTACCTCGACGGACGTCTCAAGCTGGACCAGCTGATCAGCCGGACCTACACGCTCGCGGAGATCAACCAGGGCTTCGAGCTACTGCGGACGGGGCAGGTCGCGCGTGGCGTGGTCGTCTTCGCCTGACCACTGGCTGGGTGGTCGAACATGGATTATCACCCCTTCAAGACCATCCTCAACCGATTCCTCGCGCGATACGTCGGTGGTGCGGGCCGGCCGGTCTTCTTCGATATCGACACCACCTACCCCGAACTCAACGAGATCACCAAGAGCTATCCGACGATCCGCGCCGAGCTTGAACGCGTCCTCCACGAGCGGTCGAGTCTGCCAACCTATCACGCGATCGACCCCGGCGAAGCGAAAATCTCCGCCGTGGTCGACCCCGACAAAAACTGGAACGTGTTCATGCTCTACGTCTACGGCTACGGCCCCGGGCGAAACCGCGCCCTGTGTCCCGAGACGTGCCGGGTGCTCGCGCGCATTCCGAATCTGGTACAGGCGTTCTTCTCGGTGCTGGACCCCGGCAAGTCCATTCCGTTGCACGAAGGGCCGTACCTCGGCTACCTGCGCTACCACCTGGCACTCCGCGTTCCAACCGAGGATCCCCCCACGCTGCTCGTCAACGCACGGCGGTACGTGTGGAAGGCGGGCGAGGCGGTGCTGTTCGACGATACGTGGCCGCACGAAGTGATCAACCGCGGCGAGGACACCCGGGCGGTGCTGATCGTCGACGTGCTGAGACCGTTGCCGTTCTGGCCGTCCCTCGTCAACAACCTCGTGGCGTGGGGGATCGCACGCCCCACCTACGGGCGGGCGGTGGCCAGGAGAGTCGAAGCCTCATACGCGGCGGGGCCCCGTGGCTGAGTGATCACGACGATCCCGCCATCTCCGCTTCCGCCCGTCCGAGCCACAAGCGCATGCCCATCTCGCGGAACATCGCCGTCGCGACCGCGAGATGCTCCTGCGTCCGCTCTCGCTTGCCGATGCGCCGGTACAGCCGTCCCAGTCCCAGCTGGCAGTGCGCCGTGAGCGGGCGCATCGCCAGTTCGGCGGCGAGGCCCATCGCGCACCGATAGTGCTCTTCGGCCATCTCGACATCGGAGGGGTCGCGACGCGCGGCGATCTCGCCAAGAAGACGGAGGGCGAGCGCTTCGTAACCGCGTTCGCCACGCTCCCTGGCGAGTCGCAACGCCCGCTCCCCACAGGACCCCGCGTCGTCGAGCCGGTCGCAGAGCACGAGCGCCTCACCGTGGTCGACCAGAGCCACGGCGTGGTACGGACTCAACCCCATGGCCTCCATGTCCGTCAGGCCCGATTGGAGCAGGGCCAACCCCTCGCCGACACGGCCCGAGAGCGCGTACGTGCGCCCCAACAGCCACGCCACGACCGGCGAGAAGAAGGCGATGTTCCCATCACGAGTCAACGTGAGACAGCGTTCGAGCAGGCGGATGGCTTCGCCGAGTTCGCCCCTGATCCCCGCCAGGTATCCGAGGCTCCACGAGCCGAGGACCAGCGGCCACGAATGCTTCAGCGTCTCGGCGATTCCGAGACATTCTCGGCCACTCACGACGCCCCGATCAAACTCACCCCGATCGGCGAGCCCCATCGTCAGGAAGCACCGGGACAAGACGGCGGGAAACCCGGCCCGGCCAAGGGCCTTGTGACTCAGGTCGCCTCGAAGGAGCTGGGCCGCCCTGCCGAGATGGCTCTCGGCCGCCCGGTAGTCACCGCGCGTGGTGCAGACGAGCCCGATGTGCGTACTCACCACGGCCCGCAGCGCCACATCGGCGATGGTCGCGGCCAGAGTCTCCGCCCTCCGACCAGACGCCAGCGCTTCGGTCGCGTCACCGGTGATCCACAGCGCGATGATCATGAATGCCGAGACCCAACCGAGCCGCCGTTGATCGTCGAGTGTCCGGCTCAAGCGCTCCGCTTCGCGGAGATAGCCAAGCAGCTTGCCAAACTCACCGAGCGGGAACAGCGCGGCGCGAAGATCGCTGCGAAGATCGATGGACTGTTCCAGCGTCTCGCGGGTCTCCGGCCGATGGTGAATGGCGGCGAGTGCCTGCTCGAGGTAGCCGACCGCCTCGCGGTAGGCGGAGTGTGACATCGCCTTGGCCGCGGCCTGGTGATGGTAGGTCACCGCCTTGTCCCACAGCTCGGCTCGGAAGGCGTGGTGGGCCAGGCGCTCGGCGTGCTCGCTCAAGCGGTCCCGATAGAGTCGCTCGATGGCCGCCGCGATCGTCGCGTGAACCGTGCGTCGGCGGTCCTGCAGGAGGCTGCCGTACGCCACCTCGTGCGTGAGCGCATGCTTGAACGTGTACTCCGGATCGGGGAAAAAGCGCGCCTCGTAGAGGAACTCGGCGGCCCGAAGGTCCGCGAGCTCCCGGCGCACCTCGTCTTCGGGGATGTCCGCGATGGCGTGCAAGAGGTCGAAGGGCACATCCTTGCCGATGACGGCGGCGCACTGGAGGAGGCGCTTGTCCTCCGGGGGGAGTCGATCGATGCGGGCCGCTAAGATCGCCTGGATCGTGGCGGGGATCTGAATGGTCGAAATCGTCTTGGCCAGACGGTAAGCTCCCGGCTGACCGACGAGGGCTCGGGTCTCGACCAGGGTTCGAACGCTCTCTTCGAGGAAGAACGGGTTCCCCTCGGCGCGGTCGATGAGAAGCCGCCCGAGCGGTTGGCGAGCGACGTCATCTCCCAAAAGCGCTCGGAGCACGCTCTTGGCGCCGTCGGGTGGCAAGGGGTCGATCGGCAACTGGGTGTAGTAGGTCTTGGTCCCCCAGGCATGCTGATATTCGGGCCGGTAGTTGACCAGGAGCAACATGCGCGCGGTCGGAAGTCGCTCGACGAGACCGTCCAGCACCGCCTGGGTCTCGGAGTCGATCCAGTGCAGATCTTCGAATACCAACAGGGTCGGTTGGATCTGGCTCTCGCGGAGCAGGAGCCGCGTCGCGGCGTCCAGGGTACGCCGGCGGCGCTGTGCAGGATCGAGCGCCTGCCACTCCGGATCGTCCAGGGGCGCGCCCACGAGAGCGAGGAGAGCGGCGAGCGTCGGTTTCAGGGTCTCACCTAACGCGAGGAGCTTGGCCGTGACCCTCTCCCGAGCCGTGTTCCCATCGTCGCTGGCGTCGATCTGGAAGTACGCCTTCAACAAATCAATCACCGGGAGATACGGCGTCGCCTTCCCGTAGGAGACCGAGCCAGACTCGAGGATGAGCCAGTCGCGCGCGTAGTGGGAATGCGTGAACTCGTGGAAGAGCCGCGACTTGCCCACTCCGGGTTCGCCGACCACGGCGACGACCTGGCCGTGGCCCGCGGCCGCCTGTTCGAGCGCCTGACCCAGTTGCTCCAGCTCCACCTCTCGCCCCACGAACCGGGTGAGCCCGCGCGCCGCCGTCGCTTGCAGTCGTCGGCGCGCCCCGCGCGCTCCCTCCAGCTCGTACACCTCGATCGCGTCGGGGAGCCCCTTGACGCGGATCGGCCCGACGGGTTTCACGGCGACGTAGCCCTCAGCCAATCGGAAGGTCGCCGGTGTGATGAGCACGGAGCCTGGTGTCGCGTGTTGCTCCATGCGCGCGGCGAGGTGCGTCGTTTGACCGACCGCCGAGTAGTCCATGCGGAGATCGCTTCCGATGGACCGCACCACGACCTCGCCCGAGTTCAGACCGACCCGGATCTGGAGCGTGATGCCCTCACGCCGACGGATGTCCTCGGCATATCGCCTGACCGCGTCCTGCATGGAGAGACCGGCGTAGCAGGCGCGGACCGCGTGGTCCTCATGGGCGAGCGGCGCCCCGAAGAGCGCCATGATCCCGTCGCCCATGACCTGGCTCACGGTACCTTCGTAGCGGTGCACGGCCTCCATCATGTGTTGCAGCACGGGGTCCAGCAGCCGGCGGGCGTCCTCGGGATCGCGCTCGCCGAGCAGGTCCATCGAGCCCTTCAGATCCGCGAAGAGGACGGTCACCTGCTTGCGCTCGCCTTCCAGGGCGCTTCTCGACGTGAGGATCCTTTCGGCGAGATGCGTGGGCGTGTACGATGCGGGCGACACGAACCGGGACTCGGCCGCGGTCAGCGACGTGACGGACTCGCCGCACTCCGGGCAGAAGTTGGCGCCCGCCGGCAGCTCGATCCGGCACTTCGGGCACGTCAGCGCGAGGCGGGCGCCGCACTCCAGGCAGAACTTGGCCTGGGACGGGTTCTCAGACTGGCACCGGAGACACCGCACGCCAAGCGCCTCCCAGCGAGCCCGGCCTGGAACGGTCGGACAAGTAGGCCGAGCTTAGCCGGCCGTCACCAGGCGGTCAACACGATCCACGGTCCTGACAGGATGATTGGCTCCCCGGGCAGGACTCGAACCTGCGACATCCTGATTAACAGTCAGGCGCTCTACCGACTGAGCTACCGGGGAATTCCGCCTTCGACGGAACGGAGACGATTGTACCGCAGCTGCCGCGGACGGGCCTAGCCGCCCTGCTCGGCGCGCTCGCGCACTGCCTTGAGCGTCTCGACGAGACCGTCGCGCTCGGCGCCGCGGGTGAGGAAGGCGGGGAGCGCGGTGCGCGCCGCCATCGCGTACGTCAGCATCACGCTCTCGCCGCACGACTCGACCTGCCAGTAGCCCCACGTGTCGCGGAAGAGGCTGTTCTCCCGGTCCCGGTCGAGACGCCACACGAGGCGGCCCCGCGCTTCGTCCGGGTAGTTGTTCACGTGGAAGCCGAACGAGAACGGGCCCAAGCCGATGACATAGCGGACGAGCGCATGGTCGGCGTCGGCCTCGAGCACCTCGGCGCTCGTGACGCGGGGGTAGAGGCCCGAGTGGTGGGGATAGTCCACGAGCACTCGCCAGACCGTCTCGGTGGGCGCGTTGACGAGCGTGACGGCGGTTCCGCCCTGCCCACGCCCCAGGCTCCCGCCGGGAGGCAGCACGTCGAGGACGACGATTTCGCCGTGCTCCAGACGCACGCGCTGCGTGTCGGAGAGCGCGACGGGGTTGGCTTGGGCGGCCGATCCGGCGACAATGAGCAGCGCGACGAGTAGCGCGCAACGGTTCATGAGCACTGAGCCCTCCAGAACGAGCGGAAGAGTCCGAGACTGGCTCCGGCTGACCTCCGCCTGCTGCTCCCACTCTCACACGGGGGCTACCGCCGACAAAGCCCCAAAACGGTGGCTCGTGCCGATCCTGCCTCTGGGGCTCCTCCTGGCCCTGACCACTGTGGCGAGGGGTCAGTCCCTCGCGCCGGGGTGGCCGGCCTTCCTGGCGTCGCGCGACGGCTTTCCTCCCGAGGTGGTCTCGACCGTCGAGCGCGTGTGGAGCGAGCCCACGTTGCACCGAACCGTCCACGGACGGCCCGCGCGGGTGCCGTTCGCGATCTACGTGGCGTTCGTGGACTCGCCCGACGTGACCGCCGCCGCCGCCCGTTTCCGGAATCTCGCGCCGTACGAGGTCGAGCCGCTCGACGAGGACCGCTACCTCGCCGACGACCACGACGGGGCGCGCGGCGTCTACCGCGTGCTCGTGCGCGAGTCGCACCGGCGCGTGATGGTGTCGTGGGGCCAGCACTCGAGCCGCATCCTCGGCACCATCCACGGCAGTGCTCTCACCGATCTCGAGCTGACGCCGCGCGGCGATGCGGTGGAGCAGACGCTGACGGCCTACGTTCGGATCGACAATCGCCTGGCCGCGGCGATCGCGCGACTCCTGATCCCCCTGTTCGGCTTCCTCGCCGACCGGAAGCTCGCGGAGGGGATCGACGTCAGCGCGGCGGTCGCGGAGTGGGCCGTCGAAGCGCCGGAGGCGTTCTGCGCGTGGCTCGTCGACGAGTCCCTGCGCCCCGAGCGCCGCGCGCGGATCCTCGCGGTGCTCCCGTCCTGCCGAGAGCTGAACGCGCGGCAGAACTGACGGCCGCTCGTCCCCGGGGTTGGTTTCTAGCCGATCTCGCGCCGGCCCTCGAGGGCCTTCGAGAGCGTCACCTGGTCCGCGTACTCCAGATCGCCACCCACCGGAAGCCCGCGGGCGATCCGCGTGATGCGGATCCCGAGCGGCCGGAGCAGCTTCGCGAGGTAGAGCGCCGTCGCCTCGCCCTCGACATTGGGGTTGGTGGCCAGGATGACCTCGGCCGTCTCGCCGCCTTCCAGCCGCGCGAGGAGCTCCTTGACCTTGATGTCGTCGGGGCCGACGCCGTCGAGCGGCGAGAGGGCGCCGAGCAGCACGTGGTAGCGCCCACGGTACTCGCCCGTCCGCTCCATCGCCAGGAGGTCGTTGGGCTCCTCGACGACGCAGAGCAGGCGCGCGTCGCGCGCCGGATCGGCGCAGATGCGGCAGGGATCCCCCTCGGTGACGTTGAAACAGGTGCGGCAGGAGACGATCCGGTCCTTCACGGCCAGGAGCGACTCGGAGAGCTCTCGCACCTCCTCGACGGGACGCTTGAGCAGGAAGAACGTGAGCCGCTGGGCCGTTTTCGGTCCGATGCCGGGCAGCTGCTGCAGCGCCTCGATGAGCCGCGCGACCGGTTCCGGGTAGTACGTCAAGCCGGCGCCGCCCTACATGCCGAGGCCGGGGATCTTGAGCCCGCCGGTGAGCTTGCCGAGCTCTTGCTGCACGAGCTCGCGCGACTTCCTGAGCGCCTCGTTGCAGGCCGCGAGCATGAGATCCTCGAGCATCTGGACTTCGTCGCGGTTCACGACCTCGGGATCGATCTTGATCGAGACGATCTCCTGCTTGCCGTTCGCCTCGACCGTCACCATGCCGCCGCCCGCCGTCGCTTCCACACGCTTCTTGCCGATCTCTTCCTGCATCGCGGCCATCTGCTGCTGCAGCCGCTGCGCTTCCTTCATGATGTTTCCGAAGCCCTTCACTGGCCCTCTCCTTCCGGCAGGCGCGGGCGCACCGCGACCACCTCGCCCTGGAACTCGGCGAGCGCCGCCTGGACCGCGGGATGCTCCGCGACGCCCCCGCCGCCCTCGCCCGCCACGACCACGTTGATGCGGTCGGCGCCGGCGACGTGCCGTCGGACCGCCTGCACGAGCAGCTCGCGGTTCGCCGTGTCCGCCAGCATCTCACGGTGGAAGTGATTCCCCGTCAGGACGACGGTGAGCTCTCCGCCCTCCACCGCGCCCGGCCGCGCCTGGGTCAGGACCGCGCCCAGCGTGGGCCGCGTCTTCATGACCTCGTCCACGACCCGGTCCCACGCGACGACGAGCTCGGGATCCGGCGGTGGGGCGGCGGCCGGCACGCCGGCCGGTGCGGTCACAAGAGGCGCGCTCGGTGACGGCGCGGTGGGTCGCGCGGGCGGCGGGGCCTCACGACGTCGCGCGTCGCCGCCGGCCCGCGGCGGCAGCGGCTCGGCCGGCGGCAGGAGGCTCGCCTGGACGGAGATCTGCGGCGAGGCCGGCGCCGCCGCCCCCTGCTGACGGAGCAGGGCGTGCGCCTCGTCCACCCGCCGCAGCACGTCCTCGATCGCCTGCGGCGCCGGCCGCCGCGTGGCGCGGACGGTCGCGATCTCGAGCTCGACACGCGGGTGCGGTGACTCGCGCATCAGCGTGTCCGCCTCGAGGAAGGCGCGGACCAGGTAGAGGATCTCGTCGAGCGTCGCGGCCTCGCCGAGCTTCCGGAGCTCGTTGCCCTCGCCGGGCGTGAGGTCGGCGAGCTTCGCCGTGGGCGCGGCCTTGAGCACGAGCACCCGCCGCAACAGCTCGACGACGTCACGAGCGAGCGCCAGCAGATCGTCCCCCTCGCGCACCGCACGGTCGATCGTCTCGAGCGCGGCGGCCGTGTCCCGGCCGAGGAGCGCCGCGGCGAAGGCGCCCACGGCCGCCGGCGCGCTCACGCCGAGCAGCTGGGCCGTCGTCGCCGTCTCGAGCCGCCCGTCGCCGTAGGCGATCGCCGTGTCGAGCAGCGAGAGCGCGTCGCGCAGCGAGCCCTCCGCCGCGCGCACGATCACCGGCAGCACACCCGGCTCGAAGGGGATCGCCTCCTCGCGCAGGATGCGCTCGAGGGTGGCGGTCAAGGCGTCCGGCGCGATCGGGCGGAAGTCGAACCGCTGGACGCGCGAGAGGACCGTCGCGGGCATGTCGCGCGGGTCGGTCGTCGCGAGGATGAAGACGACGTGGGACGGCGGCTCCTCGAGCGTCTTCAGGAGCGCGTTGAACGCGGCCTCGGTCAGCTGGTGCACCTCGTCGATGATGTAGACCTTGTAGCGCCCGCGCGCCGGCGCATACTTCACGTTCTCGCGGAGCGTGCGGATCTCCTCGATGCCACGGTTCGACGCGCCGTCGATCTCGATGACGTCCACGAGCGTCCCGGCTTGGCCCTCGCGGCACACGGCGCATCGCCCGCAGGGCTCGGGGCCCGTCCGCTCGGGACAGAGGAGCGCCCGCGCCAGGAGCCGCGCCGTCGTGGTCTTGCCGATGCCACGCGGGCCCGCGAAGAGGTAGGCGTGGGCGATGCGCCCGGACGCGAGCGCGTTCCGGAGCGTGCGCGTGATCGCGTCCTGGCCGACGACCGCGTCGAACGTCTGCGGCCGCCATTTCCGCGCCAAGACTTGATAACTCACGGGTTGACTCCACGAGCGGAGCCGCCCGCACCCATCACTCGCCACCCTCGGTCCAAGCCGGGCTCGCGCTCCAATGCAATGGCCGTGCACCCTCCTCCGAACGACCGGTCCTGCGATCTCCCCGTAGAGCCTGCTCCAGTCAGGTACTCCCACGGCACACGAGAGGGTCGCCTTACCGTTGCTCCCTTCCGGGCCTGGCGGGGTTCGGCGATTCTCGTTGCGTGGGGCCCAACCTTCAACGCCGCCCCACGAGGCTCACTCAACACCGACCGCCCTCGAGAGGGAGTTCAACCCCGCTGAAGCGGTTTGCGGGTTACAGGGCACCGCTAACTCCCCGTCTAGCACGGCCACGTCCAAGGTCTGGCGGAGGGGGCGGGATTCGAACCCGCGGCACAGGGGTTACCCGTGCACGGCATTTCCAGTGCCGCACCTTCGGCCGCTCGGTCACCCCTCCTCCGAAAACTCGACCCACGCGGTCCGAACGAAGATTGGCGGAGGGGAGAGGATTTGAACCCCCGAGGGACCTTCTGGGCCCCTATCCGATTTCGAGTCGGACGCCTTCAACCGGGCTCGGCCACCCCTCCGGCTCAAGTATCTCAACAATCCAGGACGCTCACGGCCCCCGGGACGACCACGGCGGGCGTTGCCGCAACTCGCGGACCGTTCGCAAGTCTACCCCAGCGGCGAGAAGCCGGGAAGCAAAGGTATGCCCCAAGGTGGCTACGCAGCGTTGTGCCCAGGCTCGGCAAACGAATCCATACGGGCGGGTAACGCGGTGCCCAGGTGACCCGATAAGTGCCCGTCCGAGTTGGATGGCACGCCCTGGCACCGCACTTGCCCCTGGATCGTTGACCCGTGCCCCGGGAGGCGACACATGACCCTGCGGACCGTGGTGTTCCTCGCGGCCGTCGCGTGCTTGCTCACGATGCCGATCAGCGCCGAGGGCGCTTGCCTCACGAGCCCCGAACCGCCTGATCGCAATAACCCGCACCAGTTCGTCGGCGCGTTCATCGAGAGCCTGGAGTGGGGAAAGCAGGGTTCGTCGCGGGTCCGGCCCGACGCCTCACTCGGCGACCTCCTGCTCCAGCTGAAGCTCGCGCAGGAAGATTACCGATGCGCCGCCACGATCCTCGAGTCGTTCGCCGAGAGCAACGACCACTTCATCCCGCGGGTCGCCACCCTGGCACGAGATACCTACTCCGCTCTGATCGAGTTCGACCGACGCTTGGTCACTGACACCACGGCCGCACTCGACACGCCGGGGGGCCTCGGTTCCGCCATCGATCGCCTCCGCAGCCTCGCCGCGGCGAAGACCGAGGAGTGGACGGGTCTCAACCATATCGCGGCGGCCAGTGTGTATGTCCTCGTGAAGTTCGGCAAGAACGGCGCGCCAACGCGGCGACTCAGGATTACACGGTCGGAACGCCATGAGTTGCTTCAGAAGCTCGAGAGGGCGTTCGGCCCAGGGATCCGCACCGGTCTGCGGACCGCCGCGGGCGACGCCGTGAACGCCGCGGATGGCGCCGCCTACCTGATCCACCGATTTTTGACGGACCGGAAGTGGCGCGCCGTGGACGAGTAGCCCGGGCGCAGCCAGCCGAAGAACTCGTTCACGTACACCCACGCCCCGCTCGGCCCTGTCGTGTTGACAACGCCTTCGTATTTGCAGAAAATCCGGCCACCGCCTTGACCGCTCGGCCACCTCGGGGAGGTCATTATGCAGAAACGACGCCTGGCCACGTGTCTCGTCGCCGCCCTACTCGTGTTGGTGCTGTCGGCCGTGTCGCCGGCGGCCCGTGCAGACGTGATCACGGACTGGAACGAAACGGGCGTCACGGCGGTGGTCGCGGGCGGCCTCAACGGCCTCGCGATGAGCCGCGCCATGGCGATGATCCACGCCGCCATGCACGATGCGGTGAACGGCGTCGAGCGACGCTATACCTCGTACGGCGCAGACATCAAGGCGCCGCCCGGTGCCTCCCGCGAGGCGGCGGCCTCCGCCGCAGCCTACACCGTCCTGAGCCGGCTGCTCTGGCTCCAGACTCCGGTCTTCGACGCGATGCTCGAAGCATCCCTGGCGAGGATCGCTGACGGACCGGCGAAGACCGACGGCCTCGCCGTCGGCAAGGCGGCGGCCGAGAAGATCCTGGCGCTGCGTGCGAACGACGGTGCCAACGGCAGCGCCGTCTACACGCACCGCACCGGACTGGGGATGTACCAGCCGACGCCGCCCGTCAACCCGCCGCCCGTCATGCCTCACTGGGCGACGGTCCGGCCCTTCACGCTGAAGTCGCCGGACCAGATTCCCGTGAAGGGACCGGCGCCGTACGACAGCGCCGAGTTCGCGCGCGACTTCACCGAGGTCAAGCTCATGGGCGCCAAGAACAGCCCCGCGCGGACGCGCGAGCAGACGGAGACCGCGAGGTTCTGGTCGATCTCGGGCATCGTCACCGACAACGCGGCCGCGCGTCAGGTTGCCATCAAGAAGGCCACGAGCGTCACGGACAATGCCCGGATCTTCGCCCTGCTGAACATGGCGGGCGCCGACGCCTACATCGCCTGCTGGGAGGCGAAATACCGCCTGCACCACTGGCGGCCCGTCACCGCCATCCGCAACGCGGCCGCCATCGGCAACCCGAACCTCGTGGCCGATCCGAACTGGGAGCCCCTCCTCGTCACGCCCGCGCACCCCGAATACCCATCCGGGCACACGTGCTACGCGGGCGCGACAGAGCGCGTGTCCCAGGAGCTCTTGGGCGACGACCACGGCTTCACGCTCACCTTCCCGGCCATGAGGCTCACGCGGACCTATCAGAGCTTTGCCCAGGCCGGCAAGGAAGTGATCGACGCGCGTGTGTGGGCGGGGATCCACTTTCGAAGCAGCGACGAGCACGGGTACGAGCTCGGCCGGCGCGTCGCGGACCACGCGCTACAGACGACGCTCCGCCCGGTGCCCTGACGGGCGCGGTCTCGCGGGCCCTGCTACTGGAGCGCGAGCACGGCGGCGCGCAGCTCCGCGATGTGCGCCGCCCGCACCGGCACCTGCCCCGCGGCGATCGCGGGATCGGTGTAGGTCGGCGGCGCCAGGAGTGCTGCCTGGTACGCCTGGGTCAGGGCCGTCCGCATCTCCGCGAGATGGATCGCCCCGACCGGCGTCACCCCGGCGACGAGCACGGGATCCGTCCAGGAGAACGACGGGAGCGAGCGGCGGGTACGCTCGCGGTCGATCGCCAGCCTCAGGTCAGTCACGTGCACCGCCTTGACGAGGGTGACGCCGGCAGCGAGCGGGTCGTCGGCAAACGCGCCGTCGAAGGTCGTCGTGAACGTCGCCGTGACCGACCGGGCGGCGGTCATCATCACAGGGCAGAGCGCCGTCGTCCCGGCACACGTGCCGCCCCAGCCTGAGAACGTTGCGCCGGCCGCCGCCGTGGCGGTCAGCGTCACCGTCGTGCCAGGCGCGAACGCGGCCCTACACGTGGGGTCGCAGCTGATCCCTGCCGGATTGCTGCTCACGCTGCCGGGGCCCGCCGTCGTGACCGCCAGCGCGAAGTCTTGGAGCAGGAAGGTCGCCGTGACCATCGTGTCGGCGTCCAGTGTGACGGCGCAGGTGCTCGAGCCGGCGCAGCCGGCGCCGCTCCAGCCGCCGAAGACCGAGCCGAGGTCGGCTTCCGCCGTGAGGGTCACGGTGCTGCCGGGCGGGTAGGCAGCGGCGCAGGTCACCGGGCAGCCGATACCGTCCGGCGCGCTCCTGATCGTCCCGCTGCCGGCGCCGCTCCTCGTGACGGAGAGGGTGAAGGTCGGAACCCCGAATGCGGCGCGCACGGCGGTGGCGCCCGCCACGGTCACCGTGCAGGGACCCGTGCCGGAGCAGCCACCGTCGCTCCAGCCCGTGAAAATGCTGCCAGCGCGAGGCGTCGCCGTCAGCGTCACGACCGCGCCGGCGCCGAAGGTCCGCGAACACACGTTTCCGCAGGCGATCCCCGCGGGCGCCGACACCACCGTGCCCGTCCCTGCTCCGGTGCGGTTGACTGTGAGCAGGAACGACTGGCTCAGCTCCACGACTCGCTGGAGCGCGCCGTCGCTCCCTCCGCCGTAGTGCACGACGTACAGCTCGCCCCCCTCGTCTTCGCCGAAGGAGGTGATATAGGGCGGCGTGTCGGTCAGCGCGGTGCTCGACCACGCCTGGTCGCTCTCGGTCGCACCCCAGATCCGGCCAGAGCAGAAGTCGCCGTAGAAGTAGCGCCCAACGAGCTGCGGGAAGCGCGCGCCACGGTAGCGGTAGCCGCCGGTGATCGAACATCCCTGCGAGTGGTCGTACTCGAGGATCGGCAGGGTCAGCGTCCCGTCGTTGCACTCGCTCGACGGGTCGTAGCACAGGGTCCCCTCCATCCGCCGCCAACCGTAGTTTTCGCCGCCCGCGCTCGCGGCCGACTGGAAGTTCACTTCCTCAATGTGGTTCTGACCGACGTCGGCGATGAAGAGGTCCCCGGTTCGCCGGTCGAAGCTGAACCGCCACGGGTTGCGGAGACCGTACGCCCAGATCTCCGGGCGGGCGCCCGAAGTATTGCGAAACGGATTGGTCGCGGGGATCGCGTAGGGAGAGGCCCCGTCCACGTCGATGCGCAGGATCTTGCCGAGGAGCTCACCGAGGTTCTGAGCGCGGTTCCCGGGATCGCCCCCGCCGCCACCGTCGCCCATGCCGACATAGAGGAACCCATCCGGTCCGAACGCGAGCTGCCCGCCGTTGTGATTGCTGAAGGGCTGCGGAATGGTCAGGAGGATCTGTGCCGAGGAGGGGTCGGCCACGTTCGGATCGGCGGACACCTGGTAGCGCGCGATCACCGTGTCGCCCGCGGTGTTGGTGTAGTCGACGTAGAGGAAGCCGTTGGCCACGAAGTGGGGGTGAAAGGCGAGGCCGAGAAGGCCTTGCTCTCCGCAGCACGATACGAGCGCGCTGACGTCGAGGAACGGCGACGGCAGCACTGCCGTGCCGTCGTGGATCAGGATGCGCCCGGCCTGCTCGACGACGAAGAGGCGGCCCGAGCCGTCACCGGCGTTGGCGACGCCAACGGGACGCCGGAGACTCCCGGCGACCGATTCGAAGCCGAGGGTGATCTGCGCCGTGGCACGGCCGCCCGGCCACACGCTCGCCGTCGAGGCGACGAAGAGCGCCATCGCCGTGTGGGCCTTCATCCGAGCCCCCCTCCGCGACTCGCTCACGTTCGCTTCGTCTCGAAGAACTCGCGCAGCAGCGCTCCACACTCGTGCGCGAGGACGCCGCCCAGCGTCTCGACGCGGTGGTTGAAGCGCGCGTCGTCGAGCAGCCGGTGGAGCGACTCGACAGCGCCCGCCTTCGGGTCGGTCGCGCCGTACACGACCCGCGCGACGCGCGCGTGGAGCGCCGCGCCGCAGCACATCGGGCACGGCTCTACCGTCACGTAGAGCGTCGCGCCCGTCAACCGGTAGTTCCCCAGCTTCCGGCCCGCCTCGCGCAGGGCCAGAACCTCGCCGTGAGCCGTGGGATCGTTGAGAGCGATCGGCGCGTTGTGGGCGCGCCCCACGATCGCGCCGTCCTGCACGAGGGCGGCGCCGACCGGCACCTCGCCGGCCGCGAGCCCGCGCCGCGCCTCCTCGAGCGCCGCGCGCATGAACGTCTCGTCGATTGACAACGGACTTTCACCCTAACCGTAACCCCGCAAGAAATCAACTTACTTAATGCGATAATGCCCCAGGGAGGAAGCGGTTGTTCCAATACGGCGTCTCCCGCATCCTGTGGCTCGTCCCGACTCTGCTCGCGATGGCGCTCGTGACCTTCCTGGTCATGCACGCAACGCCGGGCAGCCCGCTCGATCCCGTGGCCGAAGGGGCCAACCCGCTCTCGCCCGAGGCGCAGAAGAACCTCGCGAAGATCTACGGCCTCGACAAGCCGCTGCCGGAGCAGTTCGCCATTTTCCTCGGCAAGGCCGCGCGCGGCGACTTCGGCACCTCGTTCGTCTACAAGACGCGAACGGTCGCCGAGATCCTCCGCGAGACGTTCCCCATCTCGCTCCTGCTCGGCACGCTGGCGCTGGCGCTCGCGATCGTCGGCGGGCTCACGCTCGGGATCCTCGCCGCCGTCTATCAGAACCGCATGTGGGACTACGTCTCGGTGAGCCTCGCCACCGTCGGCGTGGCGGTGCCCAACTTTGTCCTGGCCGTCTTCCTGATCATCCTTTTCTCGTTCGTCGTGCCGCTCTTCCCGACGGGCGGCTGGAACTCGCCGCGCGACTGGGTCCTGCCGACGGTCACGCTCGCGCTCGCGCCGATGGGGATCATCGCGCGCTTCACCCGCGCCTCCATGCTCGAGGTCATCCGCGCCGACTTCACGCTGACGGCGCGGGCCAAGGGGCTCGGCGAGCGTGCCGTGATCTTCAAGCACGCCCTCAAGAACGCCTTCATTCCGATCGTCACGCTGCTGGGGCCCATGTTTGCCGCGGTGGGCACGGGCTCGTTCTTCGTCGAGTCGATCTTCCGCGTGCCGGGGATGGGCAGATTCTTCGTGCTGTCGATGACGGGTCGCGATTACCCGATGATCATGGCGGTGATCCTGACGTACGGCGCGTTCCTCGCGGTCATGAACCTCGTGGTGGACCTGCTCTATGGCGCTCTCGACCCCCGCATCCGGTATTAAGCTCGGCGGGGGGCTTCGCCCCCCTTCCGACACCTCCCCCCAGGAGAGGTCGCGCGGGGAAGGCCCGCGCTCGAACGAGACCAGTACGGCCGCGCGATCGTCGGACCTCTGGCGCGATGCCCTCCGCCGCTTGCGCAAGAACCGCCTCGCGATGGGAGGCGGGGTGGTGATCCTCCTGCTCTGTCTCGTCGCGATCTTCGCCGACGTCCTGGCGCCGCTGCCCTACACGAAGACCAACTTCGGCCGCCTCAACGAGGCGCCCTCCCGCGAGTTCCCTCTCGGCACCGACCAGGTCGGGCGCGACCTGCTCTCACGGATGATCTACGGCGCGCGCGTGTCGATGCTCGTGGGGCTCGGCGCGCAGGTCATCGTCGTGCTGATCGGCGTGCCGATCGGCGCCCTCTCCGGCTACCTCGGCGGCCGGGCCGACATCTTCCTGACGCGCTTCGTCGACGTCATGTACGCCTTCCCGCGGCTCCTCTTCGTCATCCTCGTCATGTCCGCGCTGGGCGCCGGGCTCACGAACATCTTCATCGCGATCGGGCTCACCGGGTGGGTCGGGATCGCGCGACAGACGCGCGCGCAGGTGCTCGCGCTCAAGGGGAAGGAGTTCGTGGACGGCGCGCGCGCCCTCGGCGCCGGCGTCGGCCGCCTGCTCTCGCGCCATATCCTGCCCAATGCGCTGACGCCCATCGTCGTCTCGGTCACCTTCGGGATCCCGGAGGCGATCTTCACCGAGGCGGCGCTGTCGTTCATCGGCGTCGGCATCAACCCGCCGACCCCGTCCTGGGGTCAGATGGTCGGCGAGGGGCAACAGTACATCCGCTCCTACTGGCACCTCTGCGTGTTCCCGTCGATCGCGATCGCGGTCACCATGCTCTCGTTCACGTTCTTCGGCGACGGAGTCCGTGACGCGCTCGACCCCAAACTGAAATGAAGGAGGCCGCTCGCATGAAGAGACTACCCATCACGGATGCGCAGGTCGACCTGGTCGCGGAACGGCTGCGGGCCGTCGGTGTCGGCCGACGCGAGTTCCTCAAGGTCGCTGCGGGCCTCGCCGCCATGGGCTCGGCCGGCTTCAACGTGAGGCCCGTCGCGGCGGCGCCCAAGCTCGCCCCAGGGGAAACGCTGGCCAAGGACCAGACGTTTCGCTACGGCGGCGGCGGGTGGTGGCAGGATGACCCCACCAGCCAGGACTTCAACAAGGATCTCTACTGCAACGGCGTGCCGGCGCTCTTCGCCGGGCTCATGAAGTTCAACGCCGACCACCAGGCGGTGCTCTACGTCGCGAGCAAGGTCAGCCCCAACCAGGACGGCTCGCAGTGGATTTTCAACATCCGCAAGGACGCCAAGTGGTCCGACGGCAGCCCCTGCACGGCGCACGACTTCGAGTACTCGTGGAAACGCCAGCTCGACCCCGCCTCGGCGGCGCCTTACGCCGCGTTCCTCTACGACATCAAGAACGCCCAGGCGTTCAACAAGAAGGAGGTCACGGACCCAGGCCAGGTCGGCGTCCGCGCCAAGGACGACTGGACGCTCGAGGTGGCGCTCGAGGGGCCCCGCGGCTACTTCCCGGTCCTCGCGGCGTACCTGGCGGCCCTACCGGCGCACCGCGCCTCCGTCGAGCGGCACGGCGACAAGTGGACCGAGGCCGCCAACATCGTCTGCAATGGGCCCTTCGTACTGGAGAGCTGGCAGCACGGCAAGGTTATGGTGCTGCGGAAGAACAAACACTTCTTCGGCGCCAAGGACGTCATCCTCGACAAGGTCGTGATTCCGATCATCCCCGTCGCCTCCGGCGCCCTGCCCTACGAGAACAACGAGATCGACCTGACCTCGCTCCAGACCGGCGACCTCAAGCGCCTGCAGTCGAACCCGAAGACGGTCGAGGAGGTCTTCCGCTACCCCTTCCCCGGCACCTGGTACCTGATCCCGCAGGTGACGAAGCCCCCCTTCGACAACGTGAAGGTGCGCCGTGCCGTCGCGCATGCGATCGACCGAACGAACGTCGTCAAGGTGGCGCAGGGCTTCGCCATCCCCGCCCACGCGATGATCCCGCCCGGGTTCCCCGGCGCGCTGAACGACTCGAAGACCAAGGCGATCCAGCGGTTCGACCCGAAGCTCGCGATGGCCCAGCTCAAGGGCACGCCGTTCGAGGGCGGGAAGAACTGGCCGAAGATCACGCTGACGATGCGTGACGAGGCCCTCGGCTCGAAGCCCCTCGCCGAGGCCGTCCAGTCGGTCCTGCTGGAGCACCTCCAGATGAAGACCGACCTCGAGGTCCTCGAGCCGCGCGTCTTCCGCGAGCGGCTCTGGAAGCAGGACGTCCAGTTCGTCTGGATCCGCTGGTTCATGGACTATCCCGACCCGCACAACGAGTACTTCGACACGTTCTACGGCAAGCGGACGACCGGCAAGCGCCAGGCGTGGGTCAACGACGCCTTCGACCGCGAGCTCGAGGCGGGGCGAGACACGCGGGACCCGAAGAAGCGCATGGCCGCCTACTCGAAGGCGGAGGAGATTCTGCAGACCGACGTCGGCTACATCCCGGTGGCCTGGACGGTCCGCTACGCGGCAGCCAAGCCGACCGTCCGCGGGATGGAGAAGAACCGCCAGGGCGAGTTCGTCGTGGAGGCCAACATCTACGTCGATATGCTGCCGCACCTCTACATGATCGAACGCGCGTGAACGGGGCGATGGGCGCCATCCTTCGCGGGGGGGTCGCGTCCGCGCTGACGCTCGTCCTGGGCTTTGGCGGCGCCGCCAGAGCCCAGGACCCCCACGACGCGCTGCGCGAGGCGCTCACGGTCGAGTCGAGCCTGGTGCGAGCCCCCCACCCTCGCCTCGAGGGCTACGTCACGAATCGCTCGCTCTACACGCTCCAGAACGTCCGCCTGCACGTTGCCATCCTCGACGCGGCAGAGACGACGGTGGGCGAGGCGTCAGGGTGGGCGTTCGGCAACCTCTTCCCGGGCGGCCGGACCTACTTCGTCGTCTCGATTCCGCGCGTCGGCGCGAGCTACCGGGTGACCGTGACGTCCTGGGACCTCGTGTCGCGGGGTAACTGAGCGATCCGCGCGGGGCCCGTCCCGTCTCGTTGACGACTCGCGGGACGACACTCCGTCGGTGGTCGAGCGAGCTCAGCTCTCAACTAGGGCGCCCCGGGGCTCACGCGGACGTCGACGGTCTGGACCGGCGGCCCGGCGTTGAAGCTCGCGAGCACCGCCCCCGTCGCCAGATCGAACTTGTAGACGTTGGACGCGTAGTAGTTGACGGCCCAGAAGGTGCCGTCCCCGACCAGATCGACGCCGGTCCAGTACTGGGACTCACCCGACACGCTATAGGTCTGCACGAGGGCGCCGCCCGCGTCCAGACGCGAGACCACCTGGCCGGTGGAGACGAGGACGCCGCCGTCGGGCAGGACATGGAGGGCGTGGGTCTCGCCCCCCGGCAGCGGGGCGAGATTGAAGTCGGGGAGCTGCGTGGTGGTGCACACGTCGAACCGCTTCACGTTGGGGCCCAGCGACGTGTAGAAGATCGTGCAGCCGTCGCTGGCGAGGTCGACCCACAACGACCCGCGCCGCTCGGCGGCGACCTGGTACGCGACCGACGGCCGGCCAGCCGCGATTTTCAGGATCTGACCGCTGCAGTCGGCCTGGCCGACGTACATGTTGCCGGCGGCGTCGAAGGTGATCGAGCCCGGATTGCAGTTGTAGCCGCTGCCGACCGAGCCCTCGGACACGCCGTGGACGTTGAATTTCTCCACGGTATTGCCGGTGGTGCAGCCCGCGTCCACGCACCAGCGGGTGGCGTACAGGTTGCCGGCGGCGTCGAACCTGATGCCCTCGGTGTGGCCCGGCACCGTGCCGGTGAGCTCCGCCTTGAGGGTGCCGTCGGGGCCGCGCCACTGCACGGTCCCCTTCTCGAACGAGAGGAGCAAGTCGCCGGCCGCAAAGGTGTCGGACGGCGGAGGCGGAGACGTGTTGGAGACCGTCACCGTGACCGGCTCGGAGATGGTCACGTTGCCGGCGGCATCCCGCGCGACGGCGGTCAGGGTATGCGACCCGTCGCTCGTGGTGGTCGTGTCCCACGGGACCGAGTACGGAGCTTCGGTGTCTTCCGCGCCGAGGTCGGCGTCGTCGAGCCTGAACTGGACACCCGCGACGCCGACGTCGTCGGAGGCGGTAGCGACGACGTCGATGGTGCGGCTGACGGTCGCCCCTGACGATGGAGACGCGATGGTGACCGACGGCGGGCTGGTGTCGGGGGGCGGACCGTTAGAGACGGTGACCCTCACCGGGGCAGAGGTGAACTGAAGGCCAACGGCATCTCGCGCGACGGCGGTCAGGGTATGCGACCCCTCGCTCGCCGTAGTCGTATCCCAGGGGATCGAATAGGGGGCGCTCCCGTCTTCTTCGCCAAGGTTGGCGCCATCGAGCTTGAACTGGACGCCTCTGACGGTGAGAAACCCGATGATACTGACGCTGGCGGTCACGGTCGTCGTGCCGGAGACAGGGGATCCGGAGCTCGGCGAAGTAATGGACACCACCAGGCTGCCCGGCAGAGGCGGTATCGGTAACGGGAATTGTGCGAAGGCTCGAAGCGGTGAAATCCAGACACAGCTCAGGACGACTAACAGAGCTGCGGCGTAGGAAAATCTCCGACGGCGTAGTCGAGTTTTTTGGTTCGTATGCGCCTCCAAAACCGAGAGGATAAGTGGATGAAATCATAGCGATCGCCAGCGCCGATCACATCGGGCGAATCCTTCAATCGTGTAGGAGAAAATCCCCCGGCAGAAACATAGCCAGAGATACCCTCGGGGGTCGGAAGGGAGGGCGGAAGTGCGCGATTTTAGTGGTGCGCCCTAGAGGATTCGAACCTCTGGCCTTCGGATTCGTAGTCCGACGCTCTGTCCACCTGAGCTAAGGGCGCGTGGCGGAGAGGCCGGGATTCGAACCCGGGACAGAGGTTTTGCCCCTGTAACCGCTTAGCAGGCGGCTGCCTTCGGCCAGCTCGGCCACCTCTCCGAACCGTCGAGCGTCATGAGTATAACGGATCTGGAGCCGGCACAAACTCAAGAGCCAGGGAGCCGCCATGACCGCCCTTCGACAATTCCTGCGCGACGTCTGGACCCTCGCCATCCCCTACTGGTCCTCCGAGGACCGCTGGCCGGCGCGTGGCCTCCTGGCCGTGCTCGTCGCGATGAACCTCGGACTCGTGTACCTCAACGTGGTGTTCAACCGGTGGAACAACGCCTTCTACAACACGCTCCAGGACAAGGACTACGCGGCGTTCACCCACCAGCTCGGCGTGTTCACCGGGCTGGCCGCGATGTTCATCATCGTCGCCGTCTACCAGCTGTACCTCAACCAGATGCTCCAGATCCGCTGGCGGCGCTGGCTGACCGACCACTATCTGGACGCCTGGCTCGCCGATCGCGCCTACTACCGGATGCAGCTCGCGGGTGGGAGCACCGACAACCCCGATCAGCGGATCGCCGAGGACCTGCGCCTGTTCGTCGCCAGCACCCTGGCCCTCTCCCTTGGTCTGCTGAGCGCGGTCGTGACCCTCGGATCGTTCATCGCGATCCTCTGGGGGCTCTCCGGCGCTGTCACGCTGCCCGTCGGCCCCACGGGAGTCACGCTCCCCGGCTACATGGTCTGGGCCGCGCTCGTCTACGCGATCGCCGGGACCTGGCTGACCCACACGATAGGCCGGCCCTTGATCCGGCTCAACTTCGACCAGCAGCGCTTCGAGGCCGACTTCCGCTTCAACCTCGTGCGCTTCCGCGAGAACGTCGAGGGCGTGGCGCTCTACGCGGGCGAGGCCGACGAGGGGCGGACCTTCCGCGCGCGCTTCGCGCGCGTCGTCGGCAACTGGTGGGGCATCATGCGCCAGCAGAAGCGGCTGACGTGGTTCACGGCCGGCTACAATCAGGCCGCGGTCATCTTCCCGTTCGTGGTCGCCGCCCCACGCTTCTTTCGGGGCGAGATCCCGCTGGGCGGGCTCATGCAGACGGCGCAGGCCTTCGGCCAGGTCCAGCAGTCGTTGAGCTTCATCGTCAATGCGTACGCCGACATCGCCGAGTGGCGCGCGGTCGTTAATCGGCTCATCGGCTTCCGCGACGCGATCGAGCGCGTCCGGCATGAGGTCGGCGGGATCCGCCTCGCGCCGAGCGCCGACGCGCGGCTCTCTCTCGAGCACGTCGACCTGGCGCTGCCGAACGGCCGGCCGCTCCTCGACGGCGTAAGCCTGTCGGTCGCGCGCGGCGATGCCGTCCTGGTGACCGGTCCGTCAGGCGCCGGCAAGAGCACGCTGTTCCGCGCGATCGCTGGCATCTGGCCGTTCGGGCGCGGCGAGATCCGCCGCCCGGAGCACGGACGCGTGCTGTTCCTGCCGCAGATCCCGTACCTGCCCATCGGCACGCTGCGAGAGGTCGTGAGCTACCCCGTGCCGGCGGCGGGGGTGGACGACGGGGCGCTGCGGGAGGCGCTGGCGGCGTGCGGGCTTCCGCACCTCGTCGCCCGCCTTGACGAGACCGGGCACTGGGCCCAGACCCTCTCGCCGGGGGAGCAGCAACGCATCGCGTTCGTCCGCGCTCTCGTGCAACGGCCGGAATGGCTCTTTCTCGACGAGGCCACCTCCGCGCTCGACGAGCCCACCGAAGCACAGCTGTACCGGCTGGTCCGGGCCCGTCTCCCGGGTACCACCATCGTGAGCATCAGCCATCGGTCCACGCTGGGCCCCTTCCATACGCGGCGGCTACAGATTACGCCCCGCAGCGGCGCGCCGGCGTCCCTCGAAGAGGTGGCGGTGGGCGCGGCCGCCGGGGAGCTCAGAGGCATTTGACGCGGCGGCTTTTTCGACCGATCCTCTGGCGCATCGAGCGACGACCGGGTCTCGCACGCGGGAGGACACAATGAGTGACTTCCGAACGACGCTGTGCCTCGTGCTGGGCGCGCTGCTGCTGGCGCTGTGGCCCGGGGCCGCCCACGCCCAGAAGCGGACACTGGTCGTGGCGCTGAATCAGGATCCCGACGTCCTCGACCCGACGCTGGCGCGCTCGTACGTCGGGCGCATCGTCTTCGCGCACATCTGCGAGAAGCTCTACGAGATCGATGAGAACCTCCGGATCTACCCGCAGCTGGCCACTGACATGCCCGCGGTGAGCGACGCGGGCCGGACGGTGACGATCAAGCTGCGGCGCGGCGTCAAGTTCAACGACGGCAGTCCGATGGATGCCGAGGCCGTCCGCTTCTCGCTCGACCGGCACCGCACGCTCAAGGGCTCGAACCGGCGAAGCGAGCTGGACGGGGTCACCGTGGTCGAGGTCGTCGACCCGCAGACGGTCCGCCTGCGCCTCAAGACGCCGCTGTCGCCGCTCGCGGCGATCCTGACCGACCGGGCGGGGATGCCGGTGTCGCCGGCGGCGGCCCAGAAGCTCGGCGACAAGTTCGGTACCGCCCCCGTGTGTGTCGGTCCGTGGCAATTCGTCGAGCGCCTGCCTCAGGATCGGATCGTCGTCGAGCGCTCGCCCCACTACTTCGACCCGACCGCCGCGCGATTCGACCGCATCGTGTTCCGGATCATCGCCGACGACAACGTCCGCCTGGCCAACCTGCGCTCGGGCGACATCGACGTCATGCACCAGGTCGCGCCGACGGACGCGGCGAGCCTCAAGAAGGAAGGCCGGTTCGAGGTCTCGAACGTGACGGGCCTCGGGTACAACGGCATCACCGTCAACCTCCGCAACAAGAGCGGCAAGACGCTGGCGCCTGGGGACCTCGGGACCCCGCTCGCCGACGACCCTCGCGTTCGCGAGGCGCTCGATCTCTCGATCGACCGCGAGGCGCTCAACCAGGTGGCATGGGACGGCCTGTACACGCCCGGGTGTACCGCCATCGCGCCGAACAGCCCGTTCTTCGACAAGACCCGCACATGCCCCGCGCGTGACGTGGCGCGCGCAAAGAAGCTACTCGCCGAGGCCGGGCTTGCGGCTGGTTACGCCTTCGAGATGGTGATCGTCAACAATCCCCAACAGCGGCGCGTCGGCGAGGTCATCCAGGGCATGGCACGCGAAGCCGGGTTCAACATCGCGCTGACGCCCAAGGAGTTCGCCTCCTCGCTGAAGGACAACGAGGACGGCAAGCACCAGGCGTTCCTCATCGGCTGGAGCGGGCGCGTCGACCCCGACCACAACATCCACCAGTTCCACACCTGTGGCGGAAGCCTCAACGAGACCCTCGCCTGCGACGAGAAGGTGGATGGACTCCTGAACAAGGCGCGCGAGGTGAGCGATGTCGCCCAGCGCACGGCCCTCTACCGCGAGGCGATGGATCACATCCTCGCCCGCCGCAACATCATCTACCTCTACTTCCAGAATTACATCGCCGCGTTCCCGAAGAACTTGAAGGGCTACAAGGCCGTCCCGGACGGTCTGATCCGCATCAAGGGGACGAGCTGGCAGTAGGCGCGTGACCGAATTCCTCGTCCGCCGGGCCTTCATTTCCGCGGTCACGCTCGTCCTCATCAGCCTCATCGTCTTCACGGGCGTGCGGATGATCCCGGGCGACCCGGCGCGCGTCATGGCCGGAACCGACGCCGACGCCGCCGGGCTCGAGGAGGTTCGCGAGAAGTACGGCCTGCATGATCCGATCCCCGTCCAGTACGTCCGGTGGATCGGCCTCGCCCTTCGCGGCGACCTCGGCGAGTCGATCCGGACGCGGCAGTCGGTGGCGTGGACGGTCGCGATCAAGCTGCCGATCACGGTCGAACTCGCGTGCCTCGCCCTCCTGATCGCGTTGGCGCTGGCGATCCCGGCGGGCGTGATCGCCGCCGTCCGGCGGAACACGGCCTGGGACGTCCTGGCCAGCGCGGCCTCGCTGTGTGGCGTGTCAATCCCGAACTTCTGGCTCGGGATCATGCTGATCCTGCTCGTCTCGGTGCGACTCGGCTGGCTGCCGGCGTCGGGCTTTGTGCCCCTCTTCGAAGACCCCGTCGCCAATGTCAAGCGCATGCTCATGCCGGCGCTCGTCCTGGGCACCGCGCTCGCAGCCGTGCTCATGCGCCAGACGCGCAACGCGATGATCGAGGTCCTCTCCGCGGACTACATTCGGACCGCCCGCAGCAAGGGCCTGGCGGGCTTCGCCGTGGTCGTGCGGCACGCGCTCCGGAATGCTCTCATCCCGGTCGTCACCATCCTCGGCCTCCAGATGGGCGCCCTGATGGGGGGCGCCGTCGTGACCGAGTCGATCTTCGTGTTGCCCGGCTTCGGCCGCCTCATCGTCGAGGCGGTCTTCACGCGCGACTACCCGGTCGTGCAGGGCGTGGTGCTCATCACGGCGTCGTCGTACGTCCTGATCAACCTGCTGGTCGACATCTCGTACACCGTGCTGAACCCGCGCATCCGCATCGGTGGTGGTGTCGATGGGGCCTGACGCGGCCAGCCCGATCTATCCGCTCGCGCTCACGGCCGAGGCTCCGGGGAAGCGCTCCGGCTTCCTCGTACGCACCTGGCGCGTGGGTCGCCGGCGGCCGGCCGCGCTGGCCGGCGCCGTCGTGGTGCTCCTCTTCGGCGCCATGGCGCTCGGCGCGCCCTGGATCGCCACCACCGACCCGGTGCGGACCGACTGGAGCCAGATCCGCAAGGCGCCGACGTGGGCGCACCCGTTCGGCACCGACGACCTGGGCCGCGACGGCCTCTCGCGCGTCGTGTGGGGCGCCCGCATCTCGATGCAGGCCGGCGTGTTCTCGATCCTCCTGGCAATCGCGATCGGCGTCCCGGTCGGGCTCGTGGCGGGCTTCTACCGGGGCGCGCTCGACCAGGCGATCATGCGGCTCACGGACGCCTGGCTGGCGTTCCCCTTCCTGATCCTCGCCATCGGCCTGGTCACGATCCTCGGCCCGTCGCTCACCAACGCCACGCTCGCCATCGGGCTCGGCGCCACGCCGACCTACATCCGCCTCACCCGCGGGCTCGTGCTGTCGACGAGCGAGGAGGACTACGTGCACGGCGCCCGGGCGCTGGGCGCCGGGGATGTCAGGCTGATGGCCCGCCACGTCCTGCCCAACATCGTCAGCGCTATCCTGGTACAGGCCACCGTCGCCGTCCCGACGGCGATCATCGCCGAGGCCGTGCTCTCGTTCCTCGGTCTCGGCGTGCAGCCGCCAGCGCCGTCGTGGGGCACGATGCTCAACGCCGCCCAGCAGTTCCTGGAGTCGGCGCCGTGGATGGCGTACTGGCCGGGACTGGCGATCTTCATGCTGGCGCTATCCTTCAACCTGGCCGGCGACGGGCTGCGCGACCTGCTCGACCCACGAGACTACTGAAGCGATCGCGGCGCGGCGGTTCTGGTGAGCGCTCAAGTTGTAACATGGGAGCCTGTGAGCGCGTCCGACTACCCCGAGATCCGCGCCGAGCTCCGGGAGCGGATCCAGAAGGACCCCTGGGCCGCGGCGCTCGGCATCCACTACCTCGACCTGCGCCAGGGCTACTGTCGCGTGAGCCTCCGGCTCCAGCCTCACATGGTGAACTTCCAGGGCCACCCGCACGGCAGCGTCATCTTCGCCCTCGCCGACGTCGCCTTCGGCGCGGCGTGCAACTCCCACGGCGAGGCGGCCGTGGCGCTCAACGTCACGATCGCGTTCCTCGACGCGGTGACGCCGGACGCGACGCTGATCGCCGAAGGGCGGGAGAAGAAACAGGGACGGCGGGCGGGATTCTACGAGATCCAGGTCACGACCGAGGCCGGCGCGCCGGTCGCGCTCGCCCACTGCATCGCCCATCGGGTTGGCCGCTGATCTGATCCTTCACAGCGGGACGGTCATCACGGTCGATCCCGCAGGCCGCGTCGCGGAGGCGGTGGCCGTGGCCGACGACCGCATCGTCGCGGTGGGCGGCAACACCGAGGTCCGCGCGCTCGCCCACGGCTACACCTGCTTGATCGACCTTGGCGGCCGCGCGGTCGTCCCGGGCCTCGTCGACGCCCACGCTCACATGGACCGCGAAGGCCTCAAGGCGGTCTGCCCCTCACTCGCCGGCGCCGCCTCGATCGACGACGTGCTCCAACGCGTGGAGGCTCTGGTGCGAGCCACGGCGCCGGGCGAGTGGATCGTGACGATGCCGCTCGGCGACCCGCCCTACTACTTCGACGTCCCGACGAACCTCAAGGAGGGGCGCTTCCCGACGCGCTGGGAGCTGGACCGCGTCGCGCCGCGGAACCCGGTCTACATCCGCGCGATCTGGGGCTACTGGCGCCATACGCTCCCGCTCGTCTCGATCGCCAACAGCGAGGCGCTGCGGCGGGCGGGGGTCACCCGTGAGACCGTGCCCCCGTGGGAGGGCGTGACGATCGAGAAGGACTCGCGCGGGGAGCCGACGGGCATCTTCGTCGAGCAGACGTACATGCCGCTCGTCGAGCTCTCCCTGATGGCTGCGGCGCCGCGCTTCAGCCACGCCGAGCGCGTCCGGGCGCTCAGCGACTCGATGCGAATCTACGCCGCCACGGGCACGACCAGCGTCGTGGAGGGCCACGGCGTCGCCGAGGAGGTGCTCCGCGCGTACGAGACGCTGGCCAGCCGCCGAGACCTGACGGTGCGGGCCCATCTCTTCCTGAGCCCGTCGTGGGGCGCGGGCGATCCCGCGTCGATTCGGGCGCGGCTCGACGCCTGGCAGACACGCATCGCCGGCCGTGGCGCCGGCGACGCCTTTCTCCGCGTCGCAGGCCTCGTCGGCGAGGCGAATCCGACGCTCGACAACGCCGTGCGAGCGCGCGCGATGCCCTACACGGGCTGGGCCGGCTTCGCCTACGATGCGGCCCTGCCGCGCGCCGCGCTCCGAGAGGTGCTGCGGGAGGCCGCGCGGCGCGAGATCCGCGTCGCGAGCATGGGGACGGACCTGCTCGACCTGTACGAGGACGTGAACCGCGTCGTGCCGATCCGAGACCGACGCTGGGTCGTCGAGCACATCAGCACCCTCACCGCCGACGAGATCGCCCGCATCCGCGACCTCGGCGTGGTCGTGACGACCCATACGAACCGCTACCTCTTCAAGGAGGGCGAGATTCTTCGCTCGCGCGTGGGCGCCGAGGACTCGATCGTCCCGCTCCGGAGCCTCCGGGACGCCGGCGTCCACGTCGCGCTCGCGACCGACAACGTGCCGACCTCACTCTTTCACCCGATCTGGCACGCCGTTGCCAGGCTCGACCGGTCGTCGCGCCGCATCATCGCGCCCGGGCAGCGGCTCGCACGTGCGGAAGCCCTGCGGGCGGCGACGCTCGAGGGAGCCTATCTCACGTTCGAGGAGGGCGAAAAGGGCTCGCTCGAGCCGGGTAAGCTTGCCGATCTCGCCGTGCTCTCCGACAACCCCCTCACGTGCCCCGAGGACCGGATCAAGGACATCACCGCGGAGGTGACGATCATGGCTGGCCGGATCGTTCACGGCCCGGGAAACGGGCGCCCCTAACCGGACCCGGCCGCTGGGGTTCTCCGCCCGCGTTTTCCGGGATTTGCCTAATTGTCGGAAGCCCGGACAGAGGCAACCTTAACCCTGCATTCCGGAAATCGGTCAGACACGGGAGGAAGGGGTTCATGAAGGTGGTCTGCGCGTGGTGTCAGAGGGAAGGACGGGCAGGCGTGATCCGCGAGGACGACCCGTGCGACGCCCCGTTCGAGTCGCTTGGAATCTGCGACGACCATAGTGTCAAGCTGATTTATGAGCTCAAGATGCGCCTCAAAGAGGCGTGGAGCCTTTCGCAGGGCGTAGCCGAGCCGCCCTCGGGCCTCGCGCCCTGAAAGGCGGCCTGGTCACATGCGCTCATAGGAGAGACGCCGCACCCTGTCCATGTTGGTGCCCTCGATGCGGATCAGCCTGGTCGGGCCGTCGCGGCGCGGAGAGTGGACATCGCCTTCGTTGTAGACGTGCGCCATCCCAGGCTTCAGGGTATAGCTCCTGAGGTGGCGCACCTTGCCCGACTGGTTCTGAGTCGCGGGCTCGACGATCGCCCAATCGGTCATCACGGTCTCTCCCCGCGCCTGGCCATAGATTGCCCACGACGGCCCGTGGTCGTGCGGCGGGCTCTCCCTGGCGCTCCTGTACACATGGGCGAGAACGCAGAAGCCTAGCTGCGGGTCCTCGTAGATGATCTTGCGCTCGGACACGCCGTCGCCGAGGTGCGTGGCGATGAACGCCTCGTCCTTCAGGACGTCCTGGACCAGCGCACACACCTTCTGGCGACCCTCGGGCCCGGGCTCCGCCGCGAGGATGCGGTGACAGGCGGCCGCGAACTGTTCGAGCGTGTGTCCCATGAGAACTCCTCAGGGCCTCAACGCGCGACTGGCGCGTCGACCACTTTGATCTCGTGCTTCTTCACCAGCTGGACCCGCGGCCCGGTGACGGTCACGAATTCCAGGTCGAATCCAGTTTTCGCGCCGGGAGCGAGTGTTCGCTGCTCGGTCGACGCCGTGGCCGTACCGAGGATCTTGCCTGCGGAGTCGAGCGCTTTGCCGGCCACCTTGATCGGTCCCAGTGGGACGTCGGCGAGGTTCCGCACCGTGCCCCTGATGTGCAGGTGGCCGGCGGCACAAACGTACATTCCTGGCTCCATCCCGGGGTGGGGGTCGACGTTCTCGAGCTCGACCTTGACCTTATTCGCAAGGTTGCCGGCCAGAGCCAGCGAGACGCCGTGGAAGACCATGAGCCCTGCGATCAGCCATGCCAGACGCGCCTTCATGCTCACCCTCTCTTCCCTGGTGCGGTGGGAGGAAACTCGCCGTCCCTGATCGAAACCGCACCAGGCGGCGCCGCGCACCAGCCTCGAGCGTACCCGATTTGAGCCAGAATTTCCGGGGGTTCCCTCCGGTGAACCTCTGGCACCTCGTGTGCTTCCGTCAACCGCAAAAATGGCGACCCCACGCGTGCGTCCGGACGATTCCGCAGCCTTCGACGTCGGCGGCGGAGCCGCGTCAGACCGTGGAGCGCCGCTCATCGACGAGCTCATCCAGCTGGGCATCGCGCTCAGCAGCGAGAGCGAGCTGTACGCGCTCCTCGGGCGCGTCGTGACGCAGGCCCGACGCTTCACCGGGGCCGAGGCGGCCACGCTCTTTCTTCGAGAGGGCGCCCACCTCCGGTTCGCGGTCGTCCAGAACGATGTGATGGCTCGCCGGCTCGGCGAGGACGAGATGCAGCATCGCTTGGATGCCGAGCGGCTGCCGCTGGATGGTCCGAGCCTGGCGAGTCACGTCGCGCTGACGGGCGCCGTCGTCAACGTGCCAGACGCCTATTCGATCCCGCCCGGCCAGCCGTACACCTTCAACTGGCGGGTGGACGTCGCCACGCGCTATCGGACACGGTCGGTGCTTGCGGTCCCCCTGCAGGACACCTCACGCCGAATCCTCGGCGTGCTCCAGCTGATCAACGCCGTCGGCGCGACGGGAGAGATCGTCCCGTTTCCCCCCCGCCTCGAGGACCTCGCCCGCATGTTCGCCGCGTACGCGACCGTCGCCATCCGCGGGGCTCGGCTCGAGGAGCTCTCGTTCAAGGACCCGCTGACGGACGGCTACAACCGGCGCTACCTGATGCGGCGACTCTACGAGGAGGTGGAGCGCTCCGCCAGCGGCAGCCAGCCGCTCTCACTCATCCTGCTCGATCTGGACCAGTTCAAGAGCGTGAACGATCGCTGGGGCCATGACGCTGGCGACGAAGTCCTCCGGCAGGTCGTCCAGCTCCTCGTGGGGCAGTCTGGACGCTCCACCGTCATCGCGCGGTACGGGGGCGACGAGTTCGTCGCCCTGCTCCCCCGCACGCCGAAGGCGGCGGCGATCCGCGATGCGGAGCGCTTGCGCGCGATCATCGCACGGTACCCATTCACGAATGGACCCGTGACAGCGAGTTTCGGCGTCGCCTGCTTCCCCGACGACACGGAGAACGTCGCAGAGCTGATCAAGAGCGCCGACCACGCCCTGTATCAGGCGAAGCGGCAGGGACGGAACGCGGTCGGAACGCGCTGACGCGCCCGGGCCGTCACGCACCGCACAGCCGGACCACGTCCTTCCAGTCGCGACCCGTCGCGATCGGGATCGGCGTGTCGCGGACCTCGGAAGCCAGACGCCCGAGCGTGGCGACCCGCTCCGCGGTCGCGGGATGAGAGGCGAAGTAGCCCAGCGCCGTCGGCGCCCCCGTCTCCGCCGAGACGAGCTGGGCGAGAAACGAGCTGAGCCCCCGAGGATCGATCCGCGCGGCCGCCAGCATGGAGAGCCCGGCGGCATCCGCCTCCGCCTCGTACTGGCGTGAGTACCGCAGCGTGCCCAGGATCCGGGCGGCCTCCAGGCTATACGCCATCAGCGCGCTCACGTCGCCCGCCACAGCGCCCACCAGGAGCCCCGCCGAGCTGTGCTGGACGATGAGCCGGGTGGGGTGCCGATGATAGACGTGCTGAATCTCGTGGGCGAGGACGCCCGCCAACTCCGCGGGCGTGCGGGTGCGCTCGAGCAGCCCGCGCAAGACCACGATGTGGCCGCCGGGCGCGGCGAACGCGTTGACGGCCGGGTGATCCAGGATCGTGACGCGGATACGGTACGTGTCCGGCGCTCTCGCGACGAGCCGGGCGACGATGGCGTCGACCGTGGTCTGGAGGGCGGTGTCCAGGCATCGCCGCTCGTGCGCCGCGAGCTGCGCGGCCACGGCGCGGCCGATCCGGTCCTCCCACGCGACCGGAACGACCGACGCCACGATGCCCGACGCGGCCGGAATGCCCCAGAGGTGGAGGGCGCCGCCGACGGCGATCGCGGCGAGCGCCGCGAGGGCCGTGACGAGCACACGGAGACTCCGGCGCTGCGGGCCATGGAACCGCCGGCCCGCCACCCCGATGGAGCGGACGGCGGCCAGCAGCGTCGGGTCATCCACGACGAGGACCTCCGACGTCGCCCCGCCGCGCTCGAGACGGATCTGCTCCCCGGCGTAGACCCCTTGGGTTTGACGGATCGCGCCGAGCGGCCACCAGAGCGTCGCGCCGCCCTCCACCTGGATCTCGAGCCCGGTCGCGGTCACGCGGACCAAGGCGCGCCGCCGCACGGCGGTCTGCCCGTCGAGGTAGTGCCCGGCGAAAACGGTCGACATCGCTACGCGATGCCGACGTCCATCCCCAGGAACGTCGAGAGCGCGTCGCCGGTGGCGTCCTCGCTCTGGGAGGCTTGGACGACGCCCGCAAGGTCGAGCGCCCCGGCGAGTCGCACGGTGTCGCAGGCGAACCGCGCGTTTCGGACGAGCACCCATGGCCAGCCGAGGCCGAGCGTCGCCAGGAGCAGGAGCACGTTCCCGCCCATCAGGTTGAGGAGCAGGCGCCCCGTGACGGTGGAGCGGAAGCGCGCACGATCGAACGTCGTATGCTCCCAGAAGTACCGGCGCTTCTGCGCCAGGTACCAGAACCAGCAGAGCCCGAGCGTCGGCACCGTGAGGAGGACCGCCACGACGAACGGAAGCATGAGCTGCCGGCCGTTCCCATCGAAGCCAAACCGGCGATTGCCGAAGTGCGCGTGCGCCACCATGAACGCGCGTCGTCGCGTGTCGAACACCGGATAGTAGAGGCCCAGGGTGAGCGTCGTGAGCATCGAGCCGCGGAAGAAGAGCTTGACGAAATCCCACGTGTGCCCACGGAACGAGAAGCGGATTCCCCGCCACGACGTGCGGCTCAACCGATAGCGGTGCGCGCCGACCGCGGCGATCGGCATGAACACCGACACGACGACGTAGCCCAGGAGCTGCGCGGAGCGTTCGAGGACCTCGCCGGCGCCGAGCAGCCGTGGCAGCAGGTTGAGCGCGATCATCGGCAGGATGAAGAAGGCCATCGCCTTCGAAAACCCGTGGGCCAGCTCGCCGCCCGTGCCGTGGTACGCGAACCGGTCGCCCTCGAGCGCGATCTGGCCGAAGACGTAGCGCCGCACCCTCGTCTTGCCCCAGAAGTAGTAGCCGCCCAGCGTCAGGAGCGCCCAGAGCATGTTCACGATCTGGATCCCGAACAGCGTGCCGGCGCGGCCGTGGAAGGAGAAGGCGTAGACGGCGCTCGACACGGCGGCCGGCGCCGTGGGAGGCGCGGACGGGCGAGGCGCGGGTGTCCGCCGCATCTTCTCGAGCGCGACCAGGTAGGTCGCGACGACGACGCCACACCGGGGACACCGCTCGCCTGGCGTCTCGGCTTCTTGGCAGCGCGGACAGGTCATGGCACGCCTCCGCCTCGTAGAGCTGTCGTGTACGAATCGTGCAAGGGGGGTGCCACGGAAACGTGCCGGTATTCTCGATGGTTCTGGGGCGGCGTCAGCGGCAGCCGGGCAGACGCGTGCCAGGACGACTACAAGCCGACGAGTGACGTCACGTCATTCGCGTCGCCAGAGTTCTCAGCCCGACAACTGCGTAGGTATACTGCCAGCGTGCCCAAGCGAGTCCTGATCGTCGAGGACGACCCTGAGGTCATGCACGTGCTGCAGGAGTTCTTCGTGGGACTGGAGCACGGGTACAACTATGAGATCGAGACGGCGACCGATGGGATGAAGGCGATGCCCCTCCTCCGTCGTACCCAATTCGACCTTGTCCTGCTCGACATGCGCATGCCGCGGATGGATGGTCTCGAGGTACTGAAGAAAATGCGTGACCACAAGATTCGGGCCCCGGTGCTCATGGTCACGGCCAACGAGGACGCGGAGGCCGCGGGCGAGGCCCTGAGCGCCGGCATCTTCGCGTACGTCCCCAAGCCCTTCGACCTCCCGCGTCTCGAGCACCTCGTCGCGCTCGCCATCTCGGGAGCGCCCCCTGCCGACGCCCCGCCAGACGCCTGAGTGCTCACTGGCGGGGCGCGCTCGGCGCGTCCCGCGCGAGGACCTGGTGGACGACCCGCCGGACCTCCTGGACGTCGAACGGCTTCGTCAGAAACGGCGCCCCCGTGCGCTCGATGAAGGCCCGCTTCTCAGGATCGAGGACATCGCCCGTCAGGAACACGACCCGCTCACGTAGCACCGGAAATCGGCGCGCGATTTCTCCGTAGAGAGCGACGCCGTCGACGCCCGGCATCTTGGTGTCGCTGATGACGAGGTCATAGGCCCGCTGCGTCAGGAGCTCTAACGCCCTGCCGCCGCCACTGGCGACCTCGACGTGATGTCCCAGACGCTCCAGGGCTTCGGCGAGTACCCCGGCAATCTCCACTTCATCGTCGACGACGAGGATCGCCTTGGCGCCGATCGGGGGGAGGGCAGACGACACGGGCGCGCCGGCCGCTGGCGTGGGTGGGCCGGGCGGCGCCGGGGCCGGGAGCGGGAACTCGATGTGGAAGACCGCTCCCGCGCCGGCTCCGCTCACGACCGTGATCGTGCCGCCGTGCTCCTCGACGATCCCCTGGCACAGCGACAGCCCGAGGCCCGTCCCGTGGCCGGGTGGCTTGGTCGTGAAGAACGGCTCGAAGATCTTGGCCTGGATGTCAGGCGGAATTCCGGGGCCCGTATCGGCGATCTCGAGCCGCACGCGAGTCCGCTCACGGTCGAAGCGGGTGGCGAGGCGGATCCGGCGGACGGTCGAACCTCGCATCGCCTGATGCGCGTTCGCCACGAGATTGACCACGACCTGGTGGAGTTGATGGGCGTCGCCCCAGAGGATGGGCAGGCCCTCCGCCAGATCGAGGACGACCTCGACATTGTCGGTTCGGAGCTCGTAGGCGAGCAGTTCGACCGCCTCGCGAACCACTTCATTGAGGACGAGCCGATGACGCTCCGGTGGCTGCTGGCGGGCCAGCGCGAGGAAGTTGCGGACGATGCGCGCGCACCGCTCGGCCGCCGCGCTGATCTGGTCGGCCCGCGCCCGAAGGGCCCCATCCTGCACGACCTCTCGCATGAGATGCGTCTGCCCCATGAGGACGGCCAGGGGATTGTTGAGCTCATGCGCGACGCCGGCGAGCAGGGATCCCATCGTGGCGAGCTTCTCGCTCCGCAGAAATTGCTGGGTGCGCTCCTCGACCGTCTGCTCGAGCGATCGGTTGTGGCGGTCGAGCTCGAGGTAGAGCCGCCGCGTGTCGAGCAGGTTCTTGATCCGCAGGAGGACTTCGAGCCGGTCGAACGGCTTGGTCAAGAAGTCTTTCGCGCCGGCGGCCAGGGCGCGCTGCCTGGCCTCGAGCGTCACGTCCGCGGTCAGCACGAGCACCGGGAGATAGACGTTCTCGGGAATGGCGAGCGTCTGGATGACGGCCACCCCGTCGAGGTACGGCATCATGAGATCGAGCAGGATGAGATCCGGTTGGAAGGTCTGGTAGAGCGCCAGCGCCTGCCGAGGGTCGGTCGTGCTCTGAACGTCGTGGTACCCGGCGTCCGTGAGGAACCGCTCCAGGAGCCGAACGTTTCCCGGCTCGTCGTCGATGACGAGAATTCTCGACGGCGCGGGCGCCCTGTCGCCCATCACGGCCACGGAATCGCAATGGCGGTGCCACTCGAGCGCACGGTGGCGAAGTCCCTTTGATTCCTCCTTTTCCGTCGTCCGGCGGACCGGGAGCGCGGCCCGAGGGCCTTGCACCACTTTGGTGCACCTGCACCACGCTGGTGCATCCGGGACTCCCGCGCGTCGACGCCCGGACTAGTGACGCGGTCGGGGCGAGGGGCGGAGTCTGAGGAAGCTCGTCACCGCGGCGTTGAACGCCGACGGCGATTCCAAGTTCGTCAGGTGACCGGCGCCACGGAGGACGACGTGCTTCGCCTTCGGGATCACGTCGGCCAGGAAGCGGTGGACCTTCAGGCAGGGCGTGTCGTACTCGCCGACGATCAAGAGCGTCGGAACGCGCAGCTCGCGCAGGCGCGCGTCGAGGCTGTAGAGGCTCGGCCGCTTGGCCAAGACCTCGAGAACGGTGTGGGCGAGTCCCCGGGCATGGTGGGTCATGAGACACGCGCGGATGAACCGCTCGGCCTCCGGCCCCTGGGCCACGTAACGGGCAAAGAGCGGGTGCTGCACCGCCATATCGGTGAACGCCTCGACGCCGCCACCGTTCAGGGCGTCCCAAAACACGCGGAGCCCCGCGGCCCAGTCGCCGGCCCCATCGGAACCGGCGCCGGTGTCGGCGACGATCAGCGCGCTGACCATCGCCGGATGGGCGAGGGCGAAGTTCAGGGCAATGTTCCCGCCCATGGAGAGTCCCCCGACGACCGCGCGCCCGATCTTCAAGTGTGTGAGGAGCGCGTGCAGATCGGCGACCAACGTCGCCTGGGAGTACGCCTCGGCCTCGGGTGGCGCTTCCGACAGGCCGTGGCCGCGCACGTCGTAGGTGAGCACGCGGCGGTGGAGCGACAACGCGCGAACCTGGGGGTCCCAGCTGCGGATGCCGCAGGCGAAGCCGTGGACGAGCACGAGTGGGGCGCCGCGCCCGGCCGCTTCGTAGTAGAGCGAGACGCCATTCACCCGCGCGCTCGGCATGGCGGGCCCATGATACGGGCGCCCTCGCCGTTCCGCCACAATCTGGGCGACCTCTCTAGGGACTCGCGGTCATCCTCGCGGCGAGCCGCCCCAGCTCACGGGCGTCGACGTCGGACACAAGGGCGTAGCCCAGTTCCCCGCGCCGCCACATGATCACGTTGAAGCCGCGCTCCGCCGTCGCGTGCGTCTCCACGGGGCCGATCCGCGTCAGGTCGCGCACAGGCCACGCGAGGCCGTCGGCGCGGAAGACGAGGAGCGAGATCGGATGCAGGCGGCGCGCGTAGACGAACACCGCCGCCTTGCGGTCCCGGAAGTAGCCGACGGCGCCGCCCTTGAGCGGGAAGTCGGCGTCACCTTCGAACGGCACCACCGGCGCGAAGTCCAGCCGCCCCTCGAACCATGGTTTCACCTGGTGGAGACCGCCGCTCTCGATGTCGAGCGGGTGCTGGCTGCTCAGCACGCGCAGATGATCGTTCACGGCCTCAGCCACCATGCCGGCCCGCTCGCTCGCCACCCGGGAGGCCGCGCGCTCGTAATAGAGGACGGGCGCGGCCACGAGCACCACCGCGGCGGCAGCCACAGCCGGCACGAGGGATGGTTTCCATCGGCTCCACCACGAGCGTTCGGTGGCGGACGCGGGCCACTCTGCAGCGAGCCGCCGCCTGAGTGCAAGCGAGGCGGGGTGTTGGGGCAGACGGTGCTCGAGCACCGACGTCAGCTCCTGCTCGACGGCGTCGGCGCGGGTGCAGTCGGCGCACCCGTTGAGGTGCGTGCGCACTTCAGCCTGCGCCGGGAGCGTCAGGCGGCCCCGCTGGTAGTCGAGCAACCGGATCCGCACGTCCTCGCAGTTCATCGGCGTCTCACCGGGCATAGTCCTTCAGCTGCTGCCTGAGCGCCGCCCGGGCGCGGGCGAGCCGCGATTTCACGGTTCCCACCGCGCATCCGACGACGTCGGCGACCTCCACTTCGGTCAAGCCCTCCAGGTCTAGCAGGATGACCGTGCGCGCGTCCTCTGACAGCGTCATCAGCGCTGTCTCGATCTCCTCGGCGACCACATTGCGCAGGCGGTCCAGCTCGATGTCGCCGAGCAGCCACGCTTCGGTCGCCGCGCCCTGCGCGTCCGCGTCGACGGTGTCGAGGCCGCCCACCGTCGGGTTGTGGCGCCGGCGCCGGTACAGGCTCAAGAACGTGTTCCTTAATATTCGAAACAGCCACGCCTTCAAATTCGTACCAGGCGTGAACTGATGCTCCGCCCGGAGCGCGCGCGCGTACGTCTCCTGCACGAGGTCCTCGGCGTCTGTCTCATTACCCGTGAGGTACCGCGCCAGGTTGTGCAGGGCGTCGACGTAGGCCAACGCCTCGCTCGCCACCGCACTCACCGCTGATCGGCTCCCTTCGCCACGCCCCAACCCTACCACCTGGCGGGAGCAGCCTCTCACTCTCGCAACGCGCGAGTCGGCGAATCGTTCCCAGGGAACGGGCGCGCGCCCGCGGCGTTGGCAGGGGCGAGAGGCAACGCTTAGAGGTGAGGCAACGGTTAATGAGGCAAAAACAACACACAGAGGAGAGGAGACCATGAAACGGCATTTGGCGATCTTTGCCACAGCGGCGGCGCTGGCCCTTCCCGCTCTCGTCGAGGCCGGGAGCAAGACGGTGATCTCACCGGACGCGATGGCGGCTCCCGCGGCGCGAGGGTCGGTCGACGCCGCCGCGGCGTTGACGGATCTGCTTGCGGAGAAAGGGTTGATCACCCCGCAGGAGCAGAAGGACTTGACGCACCCGATGGGAGCGCCTTCAGTCGACGAGAAGGCACTGCGGGAATACTTCCGGACGGCGCCGTACCGCAACGGGTCGGACATCGGTAATGGTTAGCGAAGGCAGAAAGGGGTTCACGATGAAGCCGCGAAACACGACCGCACGGTGGCCGTGGCGGGCCGCGATCGTCGCGGGGTTGGCCCTGGCCGCCCTGACGGCGGCGCACGCCTCGGCAGCGAGCTCGGCCGCCGTCGATATCAATGAGTTCAAGTTCGCGCCGGCGGTGCTCACGGTCCCGGTAGGTACGACGGTGACGTGGATCAATCACGATGAAGAGCCGCACACGGTCACGTCCGCGACGGGCGCGTTCGGCTCCACCGGGCTCAGCAACGAGGAAACGTTCGCGCAGACGTTCACCCGTCCCGGCACCTACGCGTACTTCTGCGCGCTGCACCCGCACATGAAGGCAACCCTGATCGTGAAATAGCTCGTCGACCCAACACAAGGAGGCGGAGATGGACCGCATCGATCGTCGCGGATTTCTCGAGTGCATGGCCTGGGCGGGCGCGGGTGTCCTCTGGACCGCCGCCGGCGGCGTGGTGTCCTCGCGCCTGATCTCCTCGGCGGAGGCCGCGGAAGCGGCGGCCGGCAGCTTCAGCTTCGTCCAGATCAGCGACACGCACATCGGCTTCAAGGGACAGGCGAACGGCGACCCGGTGGCGACGCTCCAGCAAGTGGTGGACCGTGTCAACGCCCTCGAGCCCGCGCCGGCGTTCGTGCTTCACACGGGTGACCAGACCCACGGCCAGAAAGCGGGCGCCTTCGACACTGTTGCCGAGATCTTGAAGGGTGTGCGGACCGAGCGCATCCTCTACGTCCCCGGCGAGCACGACGTCTTCCTGGACGGCGGCAAGGAGTATCTCGGCCGCTACGGCAAGGAGACGGTCGGCGGACGCGGCTGGCAGAGCTTCGACTACAAGGGCACGCACTTCGTCGGCCTCGTCAACGTGCTCAAGTACAAGGGCGAGGGTGTGGGCGCGCTCGGCGAGGACCAGATCGAGTGGCTCGAGAGGGACCTGGCCCCGCTCTCGGGCAGCACGCCGCTGATCGTCTTCGCGCACGTACCGCTCTGGTCGGTCTACCCCCAGTGGGGCTGGGTCACCGAAGACGCCGAGCGCGCTCTGGCCCACCTCCGGCGCTTCGGCTCCGTCACCGTGCTCAACGGTCACATCCACCAGGTGCTCCAGAAGGTGGAAGGACACGTCAGCTTCCACACGGCGATGTCGACAGCATTTCCGCAACCGGCGCCCGGCAGTGCGCCCGCGCCCGGACCGATGAAGATCCCGGAGAGCGAAGCGCGGCGCATGATCGGCGTGACCGAGGTGACGTACGTGCCCGGCACGCATCCGCTCGCCGTCGTCGACTCGACGCTGGGCTAACCGTGAGGTCTCAAACAGGCTAGCGGAGGCGCGAGAGCGAGCGCTGGGCGCCGGGCAACCCGAACCGATCACCCTGCATCCAAATCACCGGGGGAGGTACGCGATGACCGTGGCCGAGCTCTGGCGGTACCCGGTGAAGTCGCTCGGCGGCGAACGGCTCGGCGTGGCCGAGCTCTCCGACAACGGCATTGGCGGAGACCGGGTGGTCCACGTGCGGGACGGTCGGGGCCGAGTCATCACGGCCCGGACCCGGCCCCACTTGCTCGGCCTGCGCGGTACCCTCGGCCCCGACGGCGAGCCGCTGGTGGGCGGCCGCCCCTGGACCAGCGCCGAGGTGGCCGCAGCGGTGCGGGCGGCGGCCGGGCCCGACGTCGAGCTCGTGCGTTACGACGGGCGCGACCGGTTCGACGTCCTGCCGCTCCTGGTCGCCACCGACGGCGCCATCGCCCGACTCGGGGTGGACCACCGGCGGCTCCGACCCAATATCGTCATCGCCGGGGTGGAAGACCTGGCTGAGCGCACCTGGCCCGGTCGCCGGCTCCGCATCGGGGAAGCTGTCATCGGGGTGGCCCAGCTCCGCTCGCGTTGTGTGATGACGACGTTCGATCCCGACACGCTGGTGCAGGACGTCGGCGTCCTGCGCCGCATCGCCTCTGAGTTCGGCGGGCGCATGGCCCTCGACTGCGACGTGATCCACGGCGGCCGCCTCGCCGTCGGCGATCCCGTCGAACTGATAGATTAAGACGCGATCGCGACGTCCGCCTTGATGCGACCCGGGCGGGCCGTCATGACGTAACCCCGGTCACCGAGCAGGATTGTCTCGAGAGTCAGCCAGAGCGCCGTGTCGACCGTGGTTATCCGCCGGCGATGCCAGGTATGCCCGACCCAATTTTCAGGGGTTCCCCCGCATCCGAACCCAGCAGTCTGCTGATTGTCCCCGGGATTTTCGGTGCCGGCCTCGGCTCTGTCTCCGTGACCAGTGGTGACTTCAATGGCGACGGGGCGCAGGACCTGGTCGTGGCGAACCGCTATTCCAACGACGTCTCGGTCCTGATCAACAAGACTACCCACCCGCCCCATTAGCGATGAAACACTGCTCGAGGGTCTCCTGATGAAGCGGCGCCTCGTCGGCCGGCGAGGGTGAGGATAGCCGCAGAGGAAACTCAACGTCCGCTCAGCCGTGCGACGAGCGCGGGAAATTCTTCCAGCGATGCCAGTGTGAATTCTGGTTTCTCGCGCTTCGCCGTTGATCTGCTCTTCCGACGACGACTCTCGAGGCCGCGGATGTCTCGCTGACATCGACCGACCCCTTCCCGACACAGACCCGATTGCACTGACCGCCGAAAGTCCGCCAGCAAGCGAGCTTGCATGACGCCGGTCTCTGGCACGGTTGCTGCTCCTTTGCCGTCTGGCTCGCACCGCCTGGAACAGGCGCGCAGGACTCCGGGTCAAGGCCCGGTAGCGAAGCCGGCACGAAGAGAATGTGGAGAACAAAACGCCCCGCCATCCGATCGACCGTGTAGCCTCGGCCCCCTCGGTCCCGCAGCCGGGCGAGTCGCTGCCCGGCAGTGCCCCCGCCCTCGCGGCGGCCCCTGTCCCGGGACCGGCCGCGCGCCGCGGGGACGCTGGGCGCCACGTCGGGTCGGTGCGAGCCTCGCTGCGCGCCTCGTGCGCCGAGGGCGCCGTCTCCGAACTCTTCGCCGCCTGCGCTGGCGGCGCCGTCCTCACCGCGTGGGCCCTCTCCCTGGGGGCGACGCCGCTCGTCATCGGGCTCGTCGGGGCGCTTCCCCTCGCCTCTCAAGTCCTGCAGCTCCCGGGCGCATGGCTGACCCTGAGCTTCGGACCCAAGGTCGTCGCGGTCATAACGATCGGCGCGGCGCGGCTCATCTGGCTACCCATGGTCGTGCTGCCATTCGTCCGGCTGACGACCGAGACGAAGCTCCAGCTCTTCGTGGTCGTCGTGGCGGCCGCCGCGATCCTCGGCGTTCTCGGCAACAACGCCTGGACGGCGTGGATGGGCGATCTTGTGCCGGGGAGAATTCGCGGCCGCTTCTTCAGCCGACGGACCGTTTGCATGACGCTGGTCGGCACGACCGCCTCGCTCGCAGCAGGTATGATCCTCGACGCGTTAACCCCGCGCGGGTGGAAGGGGCACGCCCTCGGCGGGCTCTCGGCGGTGGCCTGCCTTGCCGGGATGGTGAGTGTTTATCTTCTCCTCCGCCAGCACGGTCCCAGGCTGGATGCCGGGCGCGAGCGGCCCCGCTGGGGACTGATCGCCGACGCCGCCCGCGACCCGAGAGCGCGACCGTTCCTCTGGTACCTCCTCGCCTGGAACAGCGCGGTCGGTCTCTCGGCAAGCTTCTTCTCGTATCACATGCTCAGCAACCTGGCGACAGGCTTTGCCATCGCGGCCCTTCACGGAGTCGCCGTGGCCGCGGTCCGCATCGTCTCAGCGCCGCTGTGGGGTCGTGCGGTGGACCGCTTCGGCGCGCGGCCAGTGCTCGTCGTTTGCTCCTTTGGCATCGCCGCGGTGCCCGCAATCTGGCTCTTCCCCACGCCGGCGTTCCTGTGGCCCCTCGCCCTGGAGGCCGCACTCTCCGGTGCCCTCTGGGGCGGCCACGGGCTCGCGGCGATGGATCTGACGGTCGACCTCTCGCCGGCTCAGGCGCGTCCCTTTTACGTCGCCGTCTTCGCGGCCGCGAGCGGGGTGGGGTTCGCGGCGGCGTCGGTGCTGGCGGGACTCGTCGCGGTCAGCCTACCGGACCGGTTCGAGCTGCTCGGGCAGACGTGGGCGAACCTTCACGTGCTGTTCTTCTTGTCGGCCGTGGGGCGCGCAGCTGCGGGGTTCGCCGCCCTTCCGATCAAGGAGCGTGGTGCACTCGGCGTGTCCGAGTTTCTCCGCGTGCTCGGCGCTCGGGCAGCGGGTAGGCTCGGGTGGTCGCCGTCGAGTTAACCCGACGAGAGCGACCGGAGGAAGGCCAGGGTTCGATCCCAGGCCAAGACGGCGGCCGTGCCTGAGAAGGCCGGCAACTTCTCGTTCATGAAGGAGTGGTCGGCGTCATAGTAGTGGAACGTTACTCGCTTACCCTCGTGAAGCAGGTGTCGTTCGGCGTCGCGAACGGCATCGACCGACACGAACACATCACGGAGCGAGAAGTGGCCCAAGACAGGGATGCCAAGCCGGTGAAACTCGCCCCGCGGTGTCGCGTAGAACATGATCACCCCTGAGAGCCCCTCGACCTCGCGGGCGCTCCGAAAGCTCAGCCCGCCCCCCCCATGGAGAAACCGAGCACCGCGACGCGTGGCGTCCCCCGGTCTCGCAGGTGCGCCATGCTGGCCGAGACTTGATGGACCGCGTTTTTCGGGTCCAGTGCTCTCATCAGTTCGAGCGCCTGGTCCACTGACGTCGCCGTAGCGCCGCGGTAGAGATCCGGGGCGAGGGCTGAGAACCCGGCTCCAGCTAACCGGTCGCAGAAGTCTGGGACATTCGAGTTTGGGCTGAAAAGTCCGTACGCCTCGTGTAGGACGATGACGGCGAGCGGCCCGTGCGCTCCGGCAAAATATCCCGTCGAAAGGACTTCTCCCACCCCTCCTCCTCAGATGCGGGCACAGCTCACGCTCTGCCCTCTGATCGCCGCCTCCTTTTCAGGACCGACTGTCTGCGCCTTTCGCCCGTGGCAAGCCGGCCTCGTCCGCCGACGCGGAAGCGCCTGGCACCCGGTCGGGCGCCGCTCAGCTCATCGCGCGGACCGCCTCTTCGTGGATCAGCGCCATGATGCGCCGCTTGATAACAATGAACTCGTCCGCGGTCAGCACACCGACCGAGCGGGGCCGCGGGATGTCGATCGCGACCTCCGCCTTGATGCGGCCCGGCCGGGCCGTCATGACGTGAACCCGGTCACCGAGCAGGATTGCCTCGTCGATGTCGTGGGTGATGAAGAGCACCGTCTTGTGCGAATGCTCCCAGATCTTGAGCAGAAGCTCCTGCATGAGCGAGCGCGTCTGGCTGTCGAGCGCGCCGAACGGCTCGTCCATGAGCAGGATGTCGGGGTCGTTGGCGAGCGCCCGAGCGAGTGCCACGCGCTGCATCATGCCGCCCGAGAGTTGCTTGGGGTAGGCGCGCTCGAAGCCTTCGAGGCCGACTTCCGCGATGAAGCGGCGCGCGACCGCGGCGCGCTCTTCGGCGGCCATGCCCCCGAGCTTGAGGCCGAACTCGAGGTTGTCCTGCACGGTGAGCCAGGGAAACAGCGTGTAGGACTGGAACACCATGCCGCGGTCCTTGCCCGGCCTGGTGACCAGCTTGCCGTCCAGATAGATGGCGCCCGCGGTCGGCTGGATCAAGCCGGCGACCAGCCGTAGCAGGCTGGATTTGCCACAGCCCGACGGGCCTACGATGACCGAGAACTCGTTCTCGTCGACCTCGAGGGAGATGCGGTCGAGTGCCGTGACCGGGCGTCCCATCCGCGGCGTGAAGCGCAGGACGACGTTGTCAATGCGCAGCTTGCCCATGGTCGGCGGACCGCGCGCCTCAGGGGTTGCTCGCCCAAGGCAGCAGCCAATCCCGGATCAATTTGAAGAGCTGGTCGGAAATCAGGCCGAGCAGGCCGATCACCATGATGCCCAGGAAGATCTGGTCGGTGAACAGCCCGCGCGAGGCGTTGAGGATGAGGTAGCCGAGCCCCTTGTTGCCAGCGACCAGCTCGGCGACCACGAGATAGGTCCAGGCCCAGCCGAGGGTCACCCGGAGCGTGTCCATGACGCCTGGCATGGTGGCAGGGATCAGCACGCGCGTCACCACCGTGCGCCGATCCGCGCCGAGCGTGTAGGAGACGTCGAGCAGATCCTGGGAAACGCCGCGCGACACGTCGGCGATCAGAATGAGCTGTTGGAAGAAGGTGCCGATGAAGATGACGGCGATCTTTTCCTCGATGCCGATGCCGACCCAGAGGATGAGCAATGGGATCAGGGCCGAGACCGGGAGATAGCGAACGAAATTGGTGACCGGCTCGACCGCCGCCTCGACGATCTTGAAGCTGCCCATCAGGATGCCGAGCGGCACCGAGATCAACGAGGCGATGATGAAGCCCGACATGATCTCGGTGACGCTCGCCGTCGTGTTCACCAAGAGGGAGCCGTCCCGGGCCATGTCGATGCCCGCCTGGAGGACGGCGACGGGCGTCGGCAGGAAATCCGAGCGCACCAGCCCGCCATAGCTAAGCGCACACCAGGCGAGCAGCCCGCCGAGTCCCACGAGCGCACTCACCGTGAGGTAGACCCGCCGTGGGATCTCCCTTCTCGGTGCGGTATACGCCTCGAGGAAGGAGGCGATCATTCGTTGACGAATTCGTAGTCGATAAGATCGCTGGGCGTCGTCTTCACCTGGATCTTGCCGTGGCCGGACCACACGTCGATGGCGTCCTTGACGGTCTGGGAGAGCGGGCCCGGGTTGGCTTTGGTGCCGAAGAACTTCTTGTTGTCCTCGGCGCCGTAGAACTTGATGCCGGGCAGCGTCTCGGCGAACACCTTCGGGTCCTTGAGCCAACCGCCCACGCCCTTGGCCATGATCTGATTGGCCTCGTCGGGATGGGCGCGCTGATAGGCCACGGCCTCGTTCCACGCCGCGACGATGCCCTTGAGCCCCTTCTTGTGCTTGGCGACGAACTCCTTCGGAACGATGAACACATCGGTGATCAGGCCGGGCGTCTTCGAGCTGTCGGTCAGGAGATGGCCGTGCTCGCTCGCCTTGCCGCGGCTGAGCCAGGGCTCCCAGGTCACCGCTGCGTCGACCTTCTTGGCCACGAACGCGCTCCCCGCGTCCGCCGCCGTCATGTTGACTGTCTGCAGGTCGGATTCCTTGAGACCGGCCTTGGCCAGCAGCACGTTGAGATAGAACTGCGACACCGAGCCCTCGTTGACGGCGACCTTCTTGCCCTTGAGATCCTTGATCGACTTGATGTCCTTGGTCGCGACGATGCCGTCGCCGCCGTTCGAATCGTCGATCGCCGCCACGTATTTGAAGTCGTCCGCCTTCTTGAGGTAGAGCAGCGCCGTGTCGACCGTGCTCGCGATGACGTCGATCTGCCCGGCGCGCAGCGCCGTGAAGCGCAGCTTCGGATCCTCCATCACCGTCAGGTCCACATCGACGCCGTGGTTCTTGAAGAACCCCTTGTCGCGCGCGATGTAGAGCGGCCCATAGCCCACCCAGGTGGAATGGGCGATCTTGATCGTCTCGGCCGCCGCGGGGCTGGAGCCGATCGAGCCGCCGACCAGGGCCCATGCCGCCACTGCCAGGGCAGCACTGAGAAGTTTTCGCATGCGTGACCCTCCCTGAGTTCGAGTGGCCGTGACCGTGCGATGCAGTCTAGTGTTCGGGGATACTAATGTAGCTCTCGCACCTGCACAAGCAGGGCCGCCGCAGGGTGAGGAGGAGGAGCGAGACCGCCGGCGAGGAGCCGGGTTGCTAAGGGATCGTCGTCTGGACCGTGGCCACCGAGCCGTCGGCGAGAGTCACCGTCAATGAGAAGCCTGAGCCCGTCGTAAAGGCCGCCGGGCCGAAGTCGGACGCGAACACGAAGAATTCCGCGCCGTCGACGACGCCGAAGCTCACCGTCCCGGTCCCCGAGTTGAGCAGCGCCCCGTCGAGACCCGCTGAAGCCCCGAGCGCCCAGTTCGCCGTCGCGGGGTCGGTGTCCCAGGCACCACCGCTTGCCCGGCGCAGCTCGAGCCGCGTCACGGTCCGGGCGCCACTCCCCGCCTGGACGGTCACCCGGAAGCTGCCGTCGAACGCGCCGTCCGCGCTGAAGGCCGTATTGCCCTGCCCCACCTTGTCCCGCAGCTTGCCCAGAAATGCCAGGCCGAGCGTCGGCGGCGGCGGGGCCACCGCGAAGCCGCCTGTGAGAACGACCGACTGCCCGTCGGGATTCGCCACCGTCACGTCACGCGCGCCCATCGCCGCCGTGGCTCCAATCGCCAGGGCCACCGAGAGCTGGGTGGACGAGACCACCGTCGTCGAGTTGACCGTGATGCCGGCGCCGAAGGCGGCGCTCGCCCCGGCCTGGAAGTTCGTGCCCGTCACCGTCACGGTGAGGTTCGCTCCCTGGACCCCGGTGCTCGGCGACACACTCGAGATCGTCGGCATGAACGGCACGCTGGCGCTCGCGCTGGCCGAGGCGCCATCGGCGAAGTTGGCGGTCAGCGTGAAGCTGGCCCCGCTGGTGAACACCGAACTCGGATCGGCGGCGAATACGAAGAACGTTCCGCCGTCGGCGACGCCGAAGCTCACCGTCCCGGTCCCGGCGTTGAGCAGCCCGCCGTCGAGACTCCCCGCGGCCCCGAGGGCCCAGTGCGCTGTCG
>Ga0209159_1000308_pt1 | contig 46912 bp, 38 predicted proteins | sample GraSoiAngelo_144_FD_185901 | JGI IMG/M metagenome (GOLD analysis project Ga0209159, IMG submission 185901) | Grasslands soil microbial communities from the Angelo Coastal Reserve, California, USA - 14_1009_02_40cm (SPAdes) (version 2) | ecosystem: Environmental > Terrestrial > Soil > Grasslands ...
GCTCGGCATCGGGTTGCACGGCTGCGGCGCCGGGGGACTGGCGAGCGCCAGCGCCGCGCCCGTCCCGGCCGCTCCGCGGGCTGAAGTCGACGTCACGCTGTTCTTGATCGGGGACGCCGGCGCCCCGGCGGCGCCCGCCGATTCCGAGCCCGTCCTCAGGGCGCTGCGAGCGGCGCTGTCCGTCGCGCCACACCCGGTCGTCGCCTTTCTGGGCGACAACATCTACCCCCGCGGCATGCCGGACTCGAGCGCGGCCGACAGACCCGAGGCCGAGCGGCGCCTCAGCGCGCAGCTCCGCGTGCTCGGCGCGACCGGTGCGCGCGGCATCTTCGTGCCGGGCAATCATGATTGGGATCGTCACGGGCCAGGAGGATGGGACGCCGTCCGGCGCGAGGAGCGCTTCATCGCCGCGGCGGGCGGCACGGGGGCCGCGCTCCTGCCTGCTGGCGGGTGCCCGGGTCCCGCCGTAGTCGACGTCGGCAAGGTGGTGCGGCTCGTGGCCCTCGACACGCAGTGGTGGCTGCATAACGGGACGAAGCCCGAAGACCCTACGTCGTCATGTCCCGCGGATTCCGATCGCGAGGTGATCGACTCGCTGCACGCGGCGCTCGCGAGCGGCGGCGGGCGCGCGGTCGTGGTGCTCGGGCACCACCCACTCGCGACCGGCGGGCCGCACGGCGGGCATTTCGGATGGCAGGCGCACGTGTTCCCGCTGCGGGCCGTCAAGTCGTGGCTGTGGATCCCGCTGCCGCTGATCGGCTCGGCATACCCCATCGCGCGGGAGAACGGCATTTCCAGTCAGGACGCGCCGAGCGCGGCCTACCGTCGGATGCGCGCCACGCTCGACAGCGGGTTCGCGGGCTCCCCGCCGCTGATCTACGCGGCGGGGCACGACCACGCGCTCCAGGTGATCGGCGGCACGAGCGCCCGCTACGAGCTGCTGAGCGGCGCCGGCATTTTCGGCCACCTCGATCGCGTCACCGCGCTCGACGGCACGCGCTTCGCGAAGCGCGCGAGCGGGTTCATGCGCGTCGAATTCCTGGGGGACGGCCGCGCCCGCCTGAGCGTGATCGTCGTCGACCGCTCCGGCGGCGGCACGGAGGCGTTCGCACTATGGCTCGAGTGAGCAGCGCGCGGGGGGCCGCGCTCGCCCTGGGCGTCGCGGCGGCCCTGGCGCCGGCGGGCGCCGCCGGGCAGGCCGGTCCGGCGAACCCGGCAGGCCGACAGACGGTCGTCGCGGGCGCGCACTACCGCGCGGGCTGGTTCCACCGGCTGCTGCTGGGCGCGCACTACCGTGACCTCTGGACGACGCCGCTCGAGGTCGAGGTGCTCGACCTGTCGCGATTCGCGGGCGGGCTCACGCCAAGCCGCTGCGGCGGCCGGCGCCAGACGAAGGTGCTCCGGTTCTCGAGCGCTGACGGCCGGGACTACGCATTCCGGTCGGTCGACAAGGACCCGACACTCGCGCTCCCTCCCGAGCTGCGCGCCACCTTCGTCCGCGAGATGATTCAGGACCAGATCAGCTCCGCTCATCCGGGCGCCCCCCTAGTGGTCGCCCCACTACTCGACGCGGCCGGTGTGCTGAACGCGGAGCCGAGATTGTTCGTCCTGCCGGACGACCGCCGTCTCACGGGAATCGTCTGCGCGTTTCCCGGCGAGCTCGGGATGATCGAGGAACGCCCGACCGAAGGGCCGGACGGCGAACCCACGGTCGCCGGCGCCGTCGACCTTGCCAACACCAAGAAGTTATTCGAGCACCTCGAGCGTAGTTCGCGCCACCGGGTCGACTCGCGCGCGTTCCTTGCCGCCCGGCTCATGGACGTGTTCATCGGGGACTGGGACAGGCATCAGGACCAGTGGCGCTGGGCCCGGTTCGATTCCGCCGGGGTCCACTGGTGGCGTCCCATCCCGCGCGACCGCGACCAGGCGTTCGCGCGTCTCGACGGTCTGCTGGTGTGGCTCACGGGCTTCTACCAGCCGCAGGTCGTCGGATTCGGGGACAACTACCCGAGCATCTGGCGCCTCACGTTCGCCGGCCAAGTGCCCGACCGGCGTCTCCTCGTCGATCTCGAGAGACCCGTTTGGGACTCCGTGGCGAAGGCGCTCCAGGCACGTCTCCCCGACTCGGTGATCGAGGCGGCCGTGCGGCGGCTGCCCCCGGAGTACTATGCGAAGAACGGGGCGGCGCTCAGCCGTGCGCTCCGGCGGCGGCGGGATCATCTGCTCCAAATCACGGATCGGTACTACGCCTTGCTCGCCGGTGTGGTCGAGATTCACGCAACCGACGAGGCCGACGTGGCGGAGGTCGAGCGCCTCGCAGGCGGGCGGCTCGTCGTGCGACTCTCGGCCCAGGGTGCTCGGGAGCCATACTACCAGCGGACGTTCCAGCGGCGCGAGACAGAAGAGGTCCGTGTGTACCTGCACGGCGGCGATGACCGGCTCGTCGTGCGCGGTTCGGACGGCTCCGGGCCCCGGCTCCGGGTGATCGGCGGCGGCGGGGACGACGAGCTGACGGACTCGGCACGCGCCGGGTCGACACACTTCTACGACCGAGGGAACAACCGCTTCACAACGGGACCCGGGACCTCGGTGGATCGACGACCCTATGACGACCCGCCGCGCGACACCTCGACGCTCGGGTTGCCCCGGGACTGGGGCTCGCGCTGGGTGCCCCTCACCTGGGTCGGGTACACGCCCGACATCGGGTTGTTCGCTGGAGGCGGGGCGGCCGGCACCGTCTACGGCTTCCGCCAGCTCCCCTACAGCTCGCACGTGGTGGTGCGCGCCGGATACGCGACCGCCGCCGCCACCTACCGCGCCGAGCTGACGGGAGAGTTCCGTGGCATCGTGCCGCCCGTGATTGTGACGCTGCGCCTGCGCGCCTCGGGGATCGATGTGCTGCGCTTCTATGGCTTCGGCAACGAGACCCCGACCACGGGGGCAACCGACTTCTACAAGGTGAAGCAACAACAGTATCTGGTCGCCCCGGCCCTGCGGTTCGCGTTGTCGCGCTCCGCGGACTTTTCGGTCGGCCCCGTGTACAAGTTCGCCCACACCAAACTCGAGCCGGGCACGTTCATCGATGCCGCACGGCCTTACGGAGTCGCCGACTACGGTCAGATCGGCGGGACCGCGGATTTCCGTGCCGACACGCGCGACGTGCCGCGGGCGGCGAGTCGCGGGATCGAGTTCCACTTCGGCGGGAGCGTGTACCCCAAGGCCCTGGACGTCGGCGCGGCGTTCGGCGAGGGCCACGCCGAGGCGGCCACCTATCTCACCGCGCGCATGCCGCTGCAGCCCACGCTCGCCGTGCGAGTCGCGGGGAAGAAGGTGTGGGGCACCTACCCCCTGCACGAGGCGGCCTACGTGGGCGGCGCCACCACGGTGCGCGGCTTCGTCGAGCATCGCTTCGCGGGCGACGCCTCCGTCTACGGAAACGTGGAGCTGCGGTTCTCCGTGGCGAAGTTCTTCTTCCTCGTGCCGACCGAGGTCGGCCTGTTTGGTCTGGGCGACGCAGGCCGGGTGTTCCTGTCCGGCGAGACCTCGGACCGGTGGCACGCGGGGGCCGGCGGCGGGTTGTGGCTCGCGTTCCTGAATCGCGCGAACACGGTGTCCGTGGCCGCGGCGCACAGCGTCGAGGGCACGCGCGTGTACGTGCGGGCCGGCTTCCCCTTCTAGCGATGCCGCCGCTGGCCGAGTGGAAGGGCGACGTCCCGAGCCTGGACGCGCTGAATCGCATGGTCGCCGACGAGTTGCCGCTGGGGCTCGGGCCCGGCCCGGTGGAGCTCTCCTTCCACCGCGACGCGTATTTCGATTCCGCGGACTGGACCCTGCGGCGCCGCGGCGTGACGTGCCGGTTCCGGGTCCGCGTGGACGACCGGCGCATCCTCACCCTGCGCACGATCGGCCGTGCCGAGGCCCGCGTTCCGTTGACCGTCCCGGAGACCGCCGAAGCCGAAGTCCCCGAGCTCGAGGGTGCGCAGGCCCTGGCGGGTGCCTCAGAGCCGGCGCGGCGCCTCCGCGCGCTCATCGAGCCCGGACGCCTCGTCCCGCGGATCCAGTTCGAGACCGAGCGGCGGGTCCGCCGCACCCGACCGCGGTGGTGGCGGCGGGCGCGGTACGAGCTCGTCTACGACGTGGTGACGGTCCGCAGCCACCAGTTGGCGCGGACGTTTCAGGAGCTGAAGATCCGCCAGCTTGCGGCGGGGCGGCCCACACTGGAGCAGGTCTCCGGCGCGCTGCGCGAACGGTACGGGCTCCGCCCGCTGCTCGTGGGCAAGGCCGACCGCGCCCAAAAACTGCTGCGCGATCTGGAGGGCGAGGGGCTGGCGCGCGCGGCGCAAGGCAGCCGCGAGGTCGCCGTGGTGGTCCTCGAGGAGGGGCGCGTCGCCCTGCTCGCGGACGAGTCCCAGCTGACGGTGCCGGTGCGGGGTGGCAGCGGCGAGGACGCGTGCCGCGACGTGTTACGCACGCATTTCGGGAGCGCGGACGGGCAGGTGCGCTTCCTCGGCACTGCCGCGTCGTCGGGCACCCGACCGGTGCTCGAAGTGTGGCTGGCCCGGCGCGTTTCCGGCGCACGGGACGCGGACGCGAGTGGGCGTCTCCAGTGGCTCCCCTTCCACGAGCTGCTGGCCGGCGCCGGCGCGCCGGGCCTCCGCGACCCGCGCACACTGGCGTCGCTCACCGTGACGGCGCGCTCCAACGCCCTCGCCGAGTGGACCCGGGAGGCGCCGCTCGAGCCCGGCGGGTCGACGGCGCCCCGCACCGGCGAGCGGCGGGTGCGCCTGTCCGACGTCGCCCTGCGCTCGCCGTTCGCCGCCGCCGGTCCCCCGGTGGCCGACCACTTCCTCAACAGCGATCTGAGCCTGATCGAGTTCCACAGTCGCGTGCTGGCGTTGGCGGAAGACCCGGACGTGCCGCTGCTTGCTCGGGTGCGGTTCCTCGCCATCCTGAGTGCGAACCTGGACGAGTTTTTCATGGTGCGCGTCGCGGCGCTGAAGGGGGCGGTGGCCGGCGGCGTGACCGAGCCCGGCGAGGACGGGCTGTCGCCGGAGGAGCAGCTCGACGCGATCGCCGTGCGGGTCCGCGCGCTGTTCGAGCGCCAAGCCCGCTGTCTGCGTGACGAGTGCCTGCCGGCGCTCGCCGCGCACGGCATCCGCCTGCTGCGGTGGAGCGAACTGGCGGAGCCGCAGCAGGAGACGCTGCGCCGCTACTTCACCGAGCAGGTGTTTCCGCTCATCACGCCGCAGGCCCTCACACGCGCGCCCGGTCACCCGTTCCCCCTCATCCCCAACTTGAGGCTCTCGCTCGCTGCGGTGGTGCGCGACCCCCACGGCGGGCCGCCGCACTTCGCCTATCTGAAGGTGCCGGACTCCCTGCCTCGCTTCGTGCCGGTGGCGGGCGGCGCCGGCTTCGTCCCGCTGGAGGAGATCATCCGCGAAAATCTCAGTCTGGTGTATCCCGGACGGCGCGTCGAGGCCGCCCACGCATTCCGCGTGACGCGGGGGTCGGACCTGGAGCTCGACGAGCACCACGCCGCGAGCCTCTTGCAGGTGATCGAGGAAGAGGCGAAGCGCCGGCCCTACGGGACCGTCGTGCGCGTCGAGGTGGAGCAGGCGATGCCCGAGTCGGTGCGGGACCTGCTGCTGCGGGAGCTCCTGTTCGAAGACACCACCCCGGCCGGCCCCCTGGGCGCGGGGGACCTGTACGAGGCGGACCGACTCCTCGACCTCGGGGCGCTGCGGGAGATCGCGCGCCTCCCCCTGGCGGAGCTCGACTATCCGCCGCACCGCGGCCGGACGCCGATCGCACCCGGGCGGTCCGTCTTCGCCGAGCTCGCTGAGCGCGACCTCCTGGTCCACCTGCCGTACGACTCGTTCGAGGCAACCGTGGAGCGGCTGTTCGTGGAAGCGGCGGAAGACCCGGACGTCGCGGCCATCAAGCTCACGCTGTATCGCGCGGGGGGACGCTCGGGGATCGTAGACGCGTTGCTCCGCGCCGCCGAGCGCGGCAAGGAGGTATTCGTGTTCGTCGAGCTCAAGGCCCGATTCGACGAGGAGCGGAACATCGAGTGGGCCCGCAAGCTCGAGCGGGCCGGGATTCGCGTCGTGTACGGGCTGGTCGAGCTGAAGACCCATGCCAAGACTGCCCTGATCCTGCGCCGCGAGCAGCAGGGGATCCGGGGCTACGTGCACATCGGGACTGGTAACTACAACGCCGTGACGGCGGGCATCTACACCGACCTCGGGCTCTTCTCGGCCGATGCCGCGCTCAGCGCCGACATCCACGACCTGTTCAACGAGCTGTCGGGATCCTCCCGGCCCCCCCAGACGGCGTTCCGGCGAATCCTCGTCGCTCCCACCTACCTGTTGCACCGCCTTGTCGAGCTCATCGATCGGGAGGCGGAGCACGCCCGCGCGGGGCGGACCGCGCGGATTCGCGCGAAGCTCAACGGGCTCGCCGATGCCGAGGTCATCGCGGCGCTGTACCGCGCATCGGCCGCCGGCGTCGACATCGACCTCATCGTGCGCGGCGTGTGCACGCTCCGGCCGGGCGTCCCCGGCCTGTCGGACCGCATCCGCGTCGTCAGCATCCTCGGACGCTTTCTCGAGCACGCCCGCATCTCTCATTTCACGAACGGCGGCGACGCCGAGTACTACCTCGGCTCGGCCGACTGGCGTCCCCGCAACCTGCGGCGGCGCGTCGAGGTGGTGGCGCCGGTGAGCGACCCTGCCTGCCGCGGCCGGCTCGACGCCATTCTCGACGCCGAGCTGGCCGACCCGACCGCCTGGGAGTTACAGTCGGACGGGAGCTACCGGCGCCGCGCGCCGGCGGCCGGCGCCGACCGGCGCAGCTCCCAAGAGCGCTTCCTCCTGGCTGGTGCGACGGCCTGAAGCTGGAGCCGTCCTCGCCACGCTGGCGCTGGCCAGCCTCCGGCCCGGGGTGCCGGGGGCGGCGCCGCAGTGCCGGGAGCCGCACTATCGCTGGTCGCAGAAGACCGACACCTCACTCGCCGCCCTCAGCCCCCACCCTACGTCGGTCACGGCGATCCTGGCGGGCTGGGCGGCACCGAACATCGCATCACGCGACCGCTGCGCTCCCCGTGCCGACCGCGAGCTCCAGGTCTTCGCCCTCACCGGCTGGGTGCGGCGGGTGGAGAAGGTGAAGGATGACGGCGACTGGCACATCGAGCTGACTGAGGGCGCCGCGAGCCCGGTCGACTCCTGCGTGGTCGTGGAAATCCCGGCACCCAAGTACGGCTCGCGATACGCGCTCGCGCGAGCGGCGCTCGACTCGCTGCTCGGCGGCCGGAAGATCCGCAAAGGGGGCGCTCTCGACCAGCCAACGCTGGTGCGGGTCGCCGGCACCGCGTTCTTCGACGGGCAGCATCGCCGGGGGGGAAGACGGGGCGACGAGACTGACGGCGGGCACGGCCGCTGCAATTCGTCGGTGCGAGCCCTGTGGGAGATCCACCCCGTTTACCGGGTGACGCCCCCGTGAGGAAGCAGGGTCAGCGCACCGGCGCGCCCGCGCCGAAGCGACTGTCCACGTACTCCTCGAGGATCTTCAGGAAGTCGGCGACGATCGTGTCGCCCTTGAGCGTCACCTTGAGCCGCCCATCCACATACACCGGGGCCTTCGGCTCCTCGAACGTCCCGGGGAGCGAGATGCCGATGTCGGCGTGCTTCGACTCGCCGGGGCCGTTCACCACGCACCCCATCACGGCCACCGTGAGCGACTCCACCCCGGGATAGCGCTCGCGCCAGATCGGCCGCTGCTCGTGCAGGTAGGTCTGGATGTCGTCGGCCATCTCCTGGAAGAAGGTCGATGTGGTGCGGCCGCAGCCGGGGCACGCCGACACCTGGGGCGTGAAGCTGCGCAGGCCGAGCGACTGGAGGACCTGCTGCGCCACCTGCACTTCCTCGGTGCGGTCGCCGCCGGGCCGCGGCGTGAGCGACACGCGAATGGTGTCGCCGATCCCCTCCTGCAGCAGGATGGCGAGCCCCGCGGTGCTCGCGATGATTCCCTTGCTCCCCATCCCCGCTTCGGTGAGCCCGAGGTGGAGCGGATAGTCGCAGCGCTCGGCGAGCCGCCGGTACACCGCCACGAGGTCCTGCACCCCGGAGACCTTGGCGGAAAGGATGATCCGGTCGTGCGCGAGCCCGCACTCCTCCGCCAGTGCCGCCGAGCGCATCGCGCTCTGCACCATCGCCTCGATCGTCACCTCGCGGGCCTCGAGCGGGTCGGAGCGGCGGGCGTTTTCGTCCATCAGCTCGGTGAGGAGCTGCTGGTCGAGGCTCCCCCAGTTCACCCCGATGCGCACGGGCTTCCCGTGGGCGAGCGCCACCTCGATGATGGTGCGGAAGTTCTCGTCGCGCCGCTTCGCGCCCACGTTCCCCGGGTTGATCCGGTACTTGGCGAGGGCCTCGGCCATGCGGGGGTACTTCGTGAGCAGGAGGTGGCCGTTGTAGTGGAAGTCGCCGATGACGGGCACGTCCACCTGTGCGACGATATCGGGGACGGCCTGCGCGGCCTCGTCGTTGTTGACCGTGACGCGCACCAGTTCGCTCCCCGCTTCATGCAGGGCGCGCACCTGCGCTGCGGTCGCGTCCACGGCGGCCGTGTCGGTGTTGGTCATCGACTGGACGACGATCGGGTGGGCGCCGCCCACCTTCACGCCGCCGACGTCGACGACGGCCGCGTGTCTGCGGTGATTTGCGGTCACGGGTCCAATATAACCCGCGTGGCTTGACTAGAAGATCTTGTCCTGAAAGACGATCCTCGCCTGCAGCGCGGTGAGCTTGAAGGTGGCCTGGAGGTTCGTGGCGCCGGTGTTGGACATGGTCACCCGGATCCCGACGTACAATCCAGACCCCTTGAACGCGTCCCCCACCACCGCGGCGATGTTCTGCGAAGTAATGGGAACGGGCCCCGTTCCCGGAATCGGGGCGGGACCGACCGTCAGGGCTGGCGTGGCGGCGTACACGACGGCCGGGTCGGAGCTGCTCGAGAAGAAGACCTCGTACGAGAAGGTGCCCGTGCCTGTGGAATGCGTCACATCGAGGCTTCCATTCACGAGCACCGTGTCGACGATCGACGAGCTCATCGCGCTTGGCAGATCCACCCCAATCGGAATAATCGAGTCTTGAACGGGCGGGCTCGCGGGCGGCAGGCCCGGGAGCGGGTCGGGTGGCACCCTCAGGGTGTCGCTGCCCGTCCCCGTCATGAAGCTGTAGACGTCGATGCTGAAGATGGCGTGCCCCTCCCCACACGCGGCCGCCACCGCCACGAGCAGTGTCACCCCGAGCCACTTCGCTTTCATCGTGCCTCCCTAATAAATCGAGAGCGAGGTTGCCATCGTGATGGCGCGCTCGTTGGAGAGCGAATTGCTGTGCGTCCAGAAGCCGAGGTCGAGGGACACCCCGCCGAGTCGCACGCCGCCGCCCCATCCGAGCTCCAGCCGCTTGCGCTGGTCGCGTGACACGCCCCCGCGCAGGGCGACGAGGCCGAGCCGCTTCTCGCCACCCAGGTGCAGCGTCGTCCCCCGCCCGTTGTTCACCAGGTCGGCGGCCAGCGTCGTCGTGCCGATCGTGTAGGCGAGGTTCGCGACGTAGGAAACCGGGAGCTTGGTCTTCGTCTCGACGGAGGGCTGAAACGTCCGGGAGTACAGGGAGTCGTGATAGAAGACGCTATCCTGACGCGTGTCCGGCCAGGTGATGGTCGCCCCGATGTCGTTCACGCCGACCCCGAGCTCGAGCGGGCCCGAAACCCAAACCGCGCCGACGTCACCGCCAACGCCGTGACCCAGCTTGTGACCGGGCTTCGAGTACTGGCTGAAGCCGCGCCCATCGAGCGTGACCGGGGTCGCGCCGCCGAAGAAGGGGGCGGACGTGGTGGTAAAGCCGCCGAGGCCGTTCACGGTGGCGTACCCAGCGCCCAGATAATAGTGCACGGCGCCGCCGAGGTAGATGCCCCTCGCCGTGTCGCCCCAAACGCGGCCGGCATAGCCGATGGTCGGCGCGAACCCGCCCTCTACGATTCCATCGGTCTGTACCTCGTAGGGCGCGTTGTGCTCCGCGGGCACGGAGTCATGCAGGAACCCAAGCAGCGTGTCTCCCAATTGGAATCCCGCTTCGGTGTGGAGCCAGCCCATCACGCTCACACGGACGCCCTTGATGCTGATCCCGGGATCGAGGGGGCGGCTCGAGAAGCCGAGGCCGAACTCGTCTAGCGGGACGAGCATCGCCGACTGGCCCAGGTTGACCTGGAAGAAGTTCTCTCCGATCCCGATAGTCACGTCGTTCGTGGGCGTCGGCGCCTTCTTCACCTCGTAGAACAGCGGCAGGTTCAGCGCCAGGTTGAGGATCTCGACCGGATTGAATCCCGTCGAGTCGGGGTTGAACGTCGGGTCGTCACCGAGGTGGGAAATGGGATGATCGTGGAAGAACTGGATCAAGCCGAGCGGAATGGGGATCGTCACTTTGGGCTGGCCCTCCAGCCCCGAGCGCGCGGGGACGGCGCGGTAGGCGGCGTTGAAGCGACTCACGCTCCCCGAGCGCCCCACCGAAACCCCACCCATCCCGATGCGGCGGGCGTCTGTGAACAAGCCCTGCGCGGCGGCGGGCGCCGTGCAGCCGACGGCGAGTGCGACGAGCCCGAACCCCACGACCGATGTGCGCACGGTTCTCCCCGAGAAGGGTGCCGGTGACAAGGTTAATAAGGTTCGCCATTGGCGCCACGCCCGGCGTGAGCCCGGTCACGAAATCAGCGGGCGGCGCCCGCCTGAAACCGGATCGCGACGGTCGTTCCACGTCCCACGGTGCTCGTGAGCTCGATCGCGCCTCCCCAGCTCTCGACCAGCCGCTTCGCAATGGCGAGGCCGAGACCCGAGCCGCTCGAGGTGGTGGAGAACGACGGCTCGAACACGCGCGCGAGCGACTCTTCCGGAATGCCCCCGCCGTCGTCTTCCACCGCCACCCGGCGGCCACCGTCGGTCACCCGGACCACGATGCGCCGCGCGCCGGCGTGGCGCGCGTTCTCGAGCAGGTTCACGAGCACCTCCTTCACTTCGTCCTTGCGGGCGAGGACCGGCGGGCCGGCGTCGCCCACCATCTCCACTCGCGCGCCCGCTTCCTTCCCACCGAGCGCGTACAGCTGCACCACCTCGCGCGTCGCGGCGTGGAGGTCAACGGGCTCGAGGGGCGGGGCTTCCTCCGGCGCGACGGGCGACGCGAACCGCGCGAAGGCGCGGGCGATCGCGTCCAGCCGGTCGATCTCGGCGAGAATCCGCTCTGCCGTCTCCTCGAGCGTTAGGTCGAAATCCTTCGCCCCGCGGGCGGCGTGCCGCGTGCGCAGCAGGTGCTGGATGCCGAGGCGGATGGGGGTAAGGGGATTCTTGATCTCGTGCGCCACCTGGCGCGCCATCTCGCCCCACGCGAGCACGCGCGCCGCGCGCGTGAACGCGGTCGCGTCGTCGAGCGCGACGACGCAGCCGTCGGGACTCGGGCCGAGCGGCGCGAGCTGAACCCGGATCTGGCGGCCGCCGATCTCGAATTCGCGCTCCGCGATCCGGTCGCCGCCCGCCGCGAGGAACCGGCTCACCGCTTCCCACACCGGGCGCCAGTCAGGGGGGGCCGCGGCGGGCAAGAGGTGGCCCGGCTCGAGCGGCGCGCCCAGCAGCTCGGCGGCGCGCGCGTTGGCCATGGTCACGCGCAACCCGTCGTCCACCGCGATCACGCCGGTCGCCACGTTGGCCAGCACCTGCGCGGTGCGGCGCCGCGCCTCCTCCAGCGCCGCCTGGCTGCGGCGCACGTCGGCCGCCATCCGCTCGAAGGCCGACATCACCGGCGCGAACTCCCGGGGCGCGCCCGGCGCGAAGCCGGGCGGCGCGGCGCCGCGCCCCACGGCGATCGCGGCGTCGCGCAACGCGGCGACCGGGCGGGCGAGACCCCGGCCCACGAGGCCCGCGAGATAGACGGCCGCAGCGAGCCCCGCCACGGTGGCGAGGATCAGTGCCAGGACGAGATCCTCCTGCTGCTGGCGCACCCCCTCATCGTCGAGCAACTGCGGCGCGGCGAGGATGGCTTGTTGCTGCGGCGGTCCGGCGCGCACCACCCGGTACCCGACGCGGGTCGGCCGGCCGGCGGTGCGGCCGTCCGCCGTCATCTCCAGCTCGTCCTGGAACGCCAGCCGCACGAACACCGCCGGGTCGAGAAACGCGTCCACGAGCCCCAGGTCGCTGAGCACGGGCGCGCTCGTACCGGCGAGTACGCCGTCCCGGTAGAGCCAGAGGTCCGCATCGTGCTGGTCGCCCACGTCCACGATCAGGCGGGCGACCGCGTCCGGGCGATCGAAGGGGAGCGCAGCGGCTGATGGCGCAGCGTCGCGCAGCGTCCGGAGGATCAACAGGTCCCCGGCCCGCCGGGCCTCGTCGGCCAGGCGGGCGAAGCTCCACGCGGCGAACCCGAACAGGGGGAGCACGAAGAAGGCGATCAGCGCCGCCGTGAGCCGCGCCCGGTAGCTGGTGCGCAGCGCCGAGATCACCGGCGGCACCCGGGGCGTCCAGCCGTCGCCGAGCGCGAGCCCGGCGAGCCAGCACACGGCGCCAAGCGCGATGTCCAGCAGCACGACCAGCGCGCCCCGCACCAGGAGCGCCCACGGCCCGCGCAGGTCCACGCGGACGTGCACGTGACGCACGCCGTCCGGCAGCTCGACCCGGCGGTCCCCCCGCACGGCCCATCCCTCCCGGGTCCAGTCCACGCGGGCACTCCGCGCCGGGCCCTGCTCCGGCAGCGACAGCGAGATTGCGTACGGGGGCGAGACCCGCCCCTGGCCTTGGAGGAACTGGGCGACGCGATCGGCCGGAATGAGGCGCGTCGGCGGGCCCACACCCACCGTGAGGACGTCCCCCGACGGGAGCGGCGCGACCAGCACGTAGTGCGTTCCCGGGATGCGCTCCAGCCGCTCCACCCGGGCGCCGCGCGCGGTCGCCGGGGAGCGCACCAGCGCGGCGACGAGCGGCGGCGGCAGGTCGAGCGCCGCCAGCCGCAGCTCGGCGCGCGGCAGCCCGCCGGGCGTCCACACGGCGAGGGTCGCGGGATAGTCCTGTCCCGCGAGCGGCGCGGCGAGCCAGAGGGCGTACAGGTCGCTCGCGGCGCGCGGTGCCGGCGGCACCGCGAGCTGGGCCGCCAGACGCTCCAGCCCGGCGAGCGCGACGGGGTCGCCCTCCTGGCCGAGCGCCTGCGCGTCTCGCGCTGCGAGGGCGAGGCGTCCTTCGACCGCGGCGCCCCACGTCACCAGGGCGGCGGCCGTCCCGGCCACCACGGCGATGCCGGCGACGGCCCAGCGGCGGGGCGCGGGGACGATCGCGCCGAGCAGCGCGGGCAGCCACACGAACGTGTACCACTCGGGCCACGCACCATAGGGCTGCCACAGCCACAATCCAGCGACCGCCGCGAGCGCCGCCCAGCCGCACGCCGCGGGCAGCGTCCACCGCACGCGCTGCGGCTCCTCCCGTCCTCGGACCAGCGCGGCGGCCACGAGGACGAGCGCCATGCTCGCCAGGGCGAGCGCCGCCTCCCAGGAGAGCCACACCGGGAGACTCACCCCGCGCGCGGGTGGCGCGATCCCTCGCCCGAGGTAGCGCACCAGGTACGGCGCCTCCACCACGAGCAGCAGCGCCGGGCCCACCGTCCACCAGCGGCGTCCGATCCCCCGGCGCCACAGCAGCCCGGCGGCCAGCAGCAGCACGAGGCTGAGCACGGCCAGCGATCCCGCCGAGGCGCTGAATACCCCCAGCAGGGGGCGATAGAACGTGGCGGGCGAGAACAGGGTCGCGGGTCGCACGTACGGCCCGAGCGGGGCACGCGCCAGCGCCCACGCGGCGGCGACCACGACAACCCAGCGCCACCGCCCCGGCGGCGCCGCGATCACGAGGCAGAGCAGCACGGCTCCCAGCGCGAGGCCGGTGCGCTGGGCCGCGCGGCGCAACGCGGCCACCTTGGCGTCCCCCTGCAACGGCGGAACGGACCGGACGCTGAACAGCGTCGGGCCGTGGGGCGACGCGTAGTCGAACACGTTCGGATCCGCGGGCGCTGCGCTCGGCGCGTAGAAGCGCAGAGCGACGTCGTGCGCGCGGGCGAACGCCTCGCTCAGGGCGCCCCCGCCGCCCGCCGCAGCCGGCGCGGCGTGGAGCAGCACGGTCCCCACGGCCGTGCCGCCGTCGCGCGTCTGGCGCCGGGCCTCGAGAGACACGTAGAATGGAGTGATGACTGACCGCAGCTCGGCGGTGTCGCGCGCGGGGACGAAGCGATGGCGGCCGGCCCAGGCCTGCGGCTCCCCGTCCGCGCCGAGGACCATGACGCCCCGCTCGATGGCGGGCAGCCACCCCGCCGTGACCGCGCTCGCCAGCGGCGCGAACTGCGCCTCCGCCGGCAGCAACGCCGCCGTTCGCCCCCGCTCCGCCAGGCGCCGCGCCTCCGCCACCGCCTGCCCGAGCGCCGCCTTCAGGTCGGCCGAATCGGCCGCGATCCGGCGCCCCAACAGGTCCGTCCAGCAGCATTCGATCCGGCGCGCCTCGAAAAGACCGACGAGCTGCACGGCACCGAGGGCGAGGCACGCCAGCACGGCCAGGACGCGGGCCCAGCTGGCGAGCCGCCGCGCGCGCAGATCCCGCAGCCATCCGGCCGCCGCGCTCCGGGACGGACGCGGCGCCACGAGCGCGGCTGCCGCGAGGCCAGCCGCAGCCGAGGCCCAGGCCCAGGCCGGAGCGCCGCCGTGCAGCCATTCGGCGGCCGCCACGGCGGCGAGGCACCCCGCAACCACTAGATGCGCGATCCGCTGCACTTGAAGACCCTCGTTCCGGACGAGGTGCGGGCCGCGCTGGAGCGTGACCCCCGCCTCCTCGTACCCGTCGGCACCTGCGAGCAGCACGGACCCCATCTCCCGCTGGGGTGCGACACCATCCTCGTCGAGCGCCTCGCCGACGACCTCTCGGCCGAGTTCCGCATCCTGCGCGCGCCGACCGTGGAGTACGGCGTCAATACCGCGACCAAGCGCCCCTATCCCGGCAACGCGACCGTGCGGCGCAAGACGCTGCACCGTTGGATGAACGATCTGCTCGGCTCCTGGGAGCAGGCCGGCATCGAGTCGTTCATCATCCTCACGGCCCACGGCCACGACCCGCACCAGGAAGCGCTGTCCACGCTGCGGACCCGCCAGGCCCGGATCTTCACGGTCGATATCTTCGCGCTCGACTTCGCCGGCCACCTCGAAGACGCCGATGGCCCGATGCACGGCAGCGAGCTCGACACGTCGCTGCTGCTCTACCTGGCGCCCCACGCGGTGCGCATGGACCTGGCGCAGGACTTCGTGCTGCCCGCGCGGCAGCGCCAGCGCTACCGGCGCGGCGCCCGCGGCGCCCTGCCACCCGCGGGACCGGGGTCCGTCGGGCGCCCCTCCATCGCGTCCCGGGAGAAGGGCGAGCGGCTGTATAAGATGATTTACGAGCGCGTGGCGACGCGAGTGCTCGCCGGAGCCGCGGCGTGAGCGCCTGGCTCGTAGCCCTGCTGGCGCTGCAAGGCGCGGCCGACGAAGGCACGCTGGTGATCCGGGAGGACGCGGGCGAGGTGGCGCGCGAGGGGTTCCGCCTGAGCACGGTGCAGGTCGGTGAGCACGTACAGCACTGGAAGCTCGTCACCAACGTGCGTTACGGCAGGGGCCGCCCGGTGGTCGTGCTCGGCCCCGCGCTCGAGGTGGGGCCGGACTCACAGCCCGTGAGCCTGGAGTACGACGTGATCGAGCCGCAGGGCCCGGAGCGCATCCTCGGCCAGCAGGGCCGCGCGCGGTTCGTGGTCCGCACCCTCGGCCGCCGCACGGAGCGGGCGCGCGAGTTCGCGCTCAGCGGTCCGATGGTCGTGCTCGACGACTCCGTGTTCGCGCTGTATCGCTTCGTCGCGTGGTACGCCCGCCCGGTGCCCCGCGCGCTGGCGGCCATCTATCCCCGGAGCGGCAGGCGTGAGGCGCTCACCGTGCAGGACCTCGGGCTCGCGGCGACGACGCTGAACCGCGATCCCGCGACGCTGCGGCACGTCACGGTGACGGGCGGCGCGGCCGGCGACGTCCACCTCTGGCTCGCGCCCGACGGCCGCCTCGTGAAGATCGAGATCCCGGCCCGCCACCTGAGCGTGGAGCGTCTGCCCGCGGCTTGACCCTCGTTGTCGCAGGCCGTTACGTTACCACGACTTGGCCCCTCCGAAGGCGCACGCGCCCTGGCCGAAACCCCTGGTGGCCGTGGCGCGTATTCGGTGGCGACCTCACGACCCGCCCAAGGACTCGCATGAGACATGTGCTGTGCGCCGCCGGGCTCCTCGCCTGCCCGGCTGTCGCCGTTGCCCAGCAGCCGGTTCCGGCCGCCCTGTCGCTCGCCGACGCCATCGCGATCGCCCGCGAGCATAACCCCGCCTACCGCCAGGTGCTCAACAACCGCGGACCCGCCGCCTGGGGCACGCGCAGTGCCTACTCGAGCCTGCTCCTCCCCTCCGTCATGGTCTCCGGGGGCGTCGCCTACAGCGGTCCGGGCCAGCAGCGCTTCCTGACGTCGAACTTCTCGCAGAGCGTCGCCACCTTGTCGTCGAGCTACAATATCGGACTGAGCTACGAGTTGTCGGGCGCGGTGCTGTCGCAGCCCGGGCTCAGGGGAGCCCAGGAGAACGCGGCGGAGGCGGACGTCGGCGGGGCCGCGACGAGCCTCGCGAACGCGGTGACCCAGCAGTACCTCACGGTGCTGCAGACCCGGCAGAATGCGGACGTGGCGCGTCGCCAACTCGACCGGAACGAGGAGTTCCTGAAGCTCGCCCAGGCGCGTTACGCCGTGGGCCGGGCGACGTTGATCGACGTGCGCCAGGCGCAGGTCGCTCGCGGCCAGGCCGAAGTGGCCCTGCTGCGCGCCCAGACGCAGGTCAGCGTCGAGAAGCTGCGGCTATTCGAGCAGCTCGGCGTGACGGCACCGGTGGACGTGGAGACCGTGCAGCTGACGGATAGCTTCGCCGTGCTGACGCCGACGTGGGTGTTGAACGACCTCTTGACGATGGCGGAGGCGCAGAACCCGCCGCTCCAGGCGCTGCGCGCCCGCGAGCGGGCGGCCGGCTGGGGCGTGAAGGTCGCCGCCTCGAGTTACGGCCCGACGCTGTCCCTGTCGGCGGCCTGGTCGGGGTTCACGCAGAAGTACACGCAACTCGACCCCATCATCCGCGGGCAGCAGGGTGCTTATGGGCAGCAGTACAGCAGCTGCCTCGACAACAACCAGATCCGCCAGAGCGCGGGGCTCGCGCCGGCCGACTGCAGCCAGTACGTGTGGGGCAGCGCCAACGAGCAGGCGCTGCGCAGCCAGAACGCGGAATACCCGTTCTCGTTCACGCAGCAGCCGTTCCAGGCGCGGCTCACGATTTCCCTGCCCGTCTTCAGCAACTTCTCGCGTGAGACCCAGCTCTCCGAGGCGCGGGCGCAGCACGGCGATCTGGAGGAGCAGGTGCGGGCGCGCGGCCTGGCCGTGCAGACGGAGGTGAGCCAGGCGTTCCTGACCCTGCAGAGCGCCTACCGGGCCATCGCGATCCAGGACACCAATCACGCCGCGGCGCAGGAGCAGCTGCAGCTCGCCACGGAGCGTTATCGCGTCGGCTCGGGGACGTTCTTCGAGCTGCTCGACGCACAGGTCGCCGCGCTGCGGGCGGAGTCGGAGTACGTCACGGCCGTGTACGACTATCACAAGGCGCTGGCCGCGCTCGAAGCCGCGGTCGGACGGCCATTGCGCTAACGAGAGGGCCCCAGCGACATGTCCAAGCGAAACAAAGTGCTCGTGGGAAGCGGCGCCGTCGCGCTGATCGCGATCCTGGTCGTCGTGAGCGCCGGCGCGCGGCGCGACCGCGGCGTCGAGGTGCGATTCGAGAACGTCGCGAAGCGGGACCTCGTAGCGGCCGTCACGGCAAGCGGCAAGATCCAGCCCAAGAAGAAGGTGGACATCAGCGCCGACATCACGGGCCGAATCACCAAGCTCGCCGTGCGGGAGGGGGACCTCGTGACCAACGGCCAGTTCCTGCTGCAGATCGACCCCACGATCTACGAAGCCAACCTGCAGCGCGCCCAGGCATTGTTGTCGGCGGCCCAGGCGGGGGCCGTGCAGGCGCGGGCGAACCGCGACCAGGCGCAGCGCGCCCTGGGGCGGACCAAGGAGCTGCATCAGCAGAACCCGAACCTCATTTCGACGGAGCAGCTCGAGCAGGCCGAGACGGCAAACGACATCGCCGAGGCGAACCTCAACGCCGCCGAGCACCAGGTCGATCAGTCGCGCGCCGCGGTGCAGGAGGCCCGGGACAATCTCCGCAAGACCCACATCACGGCCCCGATGTCGGGCCGGGTCACGCGACTCGCCGTGGAGGAAGGCGAGGTCGCCGTGCCCGGCACGTTCTCCAAGGACGTCGGGCTGCTGCTGACCGTCTCCGACCTCTCGGTCATCCAGGCGAAGGTGCGCGTGGACGAGACCGACGTCGTGCGCGTGCACCTGGGCGACTCCGTCGAAGTGTCGATCGACGCGTTCCCCGACACCACGTTCACCGGCCGCGTGACGAAGATCTCCAACTCGAGCATCCTCACGGCGACCAGCACGGCCACGGGCCAGAACGAGCGGGCCGTCGACTACGAGGTCGAGATCACCCTCAACCACCCGCCGGGCGACGTGCGGCCCGATCTCTCGGCCACGGCGCGCGTCGTCACGGACACGCGCAAGCAGGTGCTGTCGATCCCCATCATCGCCCTGACGGTGCGCGAGAACAAGGTGATCTCGACCGAGAATCGGCCCGTGGACACGAGCGCCTTCGCCCGCAAGAAGCGGGAAGCGGAAGGCGTCTTCGTGGTCGCGAACGGCGTGGCGGCCTTCCGGCCCGTGAAGGTGGGTATCGCGGGCGACGAGTACTTCGAAGTGGCGGACGGCTTGAAGGAGGGCGAGACGATCGTCGCCGGCCCGTACCAGTCGATCCGTGATCTGAAGGACAGCGCCCGCGTGCGCCCGATGAAGCAGGCGGCCGACACCACCAAGAAGAAGAAGTAGGCATGCCCGGCCTCCAGGAGTTCCGCACCGGCGACACGCCACAGCCGGACATCGTGATTCTCACGCACAAGCTCGCCCGCGACTACGACATGGGGGGCGAGGTCGTGCGCGCGCTGCGCGGCGTGAGCCTGCAGATCCGCAAGAACGAGTACGTGGCCGTGATGGGCCCCTCGGGATCGGGGAAGTCGACGCTCATGAACCTCGTCGGCTGCCTCGACACCCCCAGCGCGGGCGAGTACTGGCTCAACGGCCTGAAAGTGAGCGACCTGTCCGACGACGAGCTGGCGCGCATCCGCAACAAGGAGATCGGCTTCGTCTTCCAGACCTTCAACCTGCTGCCACGCGCCACCTCGCTGCACAACGTGGAGCTGCCGCTGATCTACGCGGGCGTGGCCGCGCCGGACCGGCGGCGGCGTGCGGCGCGGGCGCTCGAGCGCGTGGGGCTAAGCGACCGCATGGCGCACAAGCCGAACGAGCTGTCGGGGGGGCAGCGGCAGCGGGTGGCAATCGCCCGGGCGCTCGTGAACGAGCCGAGCATCCTGCTCGCCGACGAGCCCACCGGGAACCTCGACTCGGCGACGAGCGCCGAGCTCATGGGCGTGTTCGCCGACCTGCACCGCCAGGGCCAGACGATCGTGATGGTCACCCACGAGCACGACATCGCCGCGCATGCCGCGCGGGTCGTGACCCTGCGCGACGGCCTCATCGCCACCGACCGGCGCCAGGCGGCCTGAGTGCACTTCGCCGAGGCCGTCCGGCTCGCCTTCCAGACTATCCGGGCCCAGAAGCTGAAGAGCGTGTTCTCGGCGGTCGGCGTCTTCATCGGCGTCGCGTTTCTGATCGGTGCCTGGTCGATCGTCAACGGGATGAACGTCTACATGACCGAGAAGTTCGCGGGGACGCTCATCGGCGTGAACACGTTCCACCTGCGCCGGCGGCCGAACTTCACCCCCAACGTCTCGGACTCGACCTGGCGGGCGTGGCGGCGCCGGCCGCGCATCAGCTTCGAGGACGCGGATGCGGTGTCGAACGGCATCACCATCCCGGTGATCACGGCGTGGTGGTCCGAGGACCGCGGGGACGTGGAGTACGGCAGCAAGAAGGCGAAGCAGGTCTCGCTGCAGGGGGCGACGGAGCGCTACTTCGACATCCGCAACATCCGCATCGAGCAGGGCCGCGCCTTCACCCCGCAGGAGGCGCGCGGCGGCGCTACCGTGCTCGTGATGGGCCACGATCTCGCGGACAAGCTGTTCGAAGGGCGGGACCCGCTCGGCAAGTCGGTCCGCATCCACGGCATCCCCTACCGCGTCATCGGCGTGGCCGAGCGGCGCGGCAACCTGCTCGGCATCTCGCTCGACAAGTTCGTGATCGCGCCCGCGGTCTCCCCCATCCAGCGGGAGGTGAACCCCCCGGGGGTCATCGACGCGCTGATGGTGAAGGCGAGCTCCGAGGTCGAGATGCGCGAGGCGATGGGGCAGGTGGAGGGCATCATGCGGAGCCGCCGGCACCTGCGCCCGCAGCAGGACGACAACTTCGTCCTCGAGACCTCGGAGGGCGTGCTCGACTTCTGGGGCAAGATCAACCGCATCCTGCTGGCCGTCGGTCCGGGGCTCGTGCTCATCGCCCTCGTGGTGGGCGGCATCGTCATCATGAACATCATGCTGATGGCGGTGGCGGAGCGCACCCGCGAGATCGGCATCCGCAAATCGCTCGGCGCCCGCCGGCGCGACATCCTGCGCCAGTTCCTCGCCGAGTCGGCCACGCTCGCCGCGATCGGCGCCGTGCTCGGCGTGGCCACGGGGATCGGGCTCTCGGTCGCCCTCAACGCCGCGACCCCGCTCCCCGCCTCCGTGTCGCCGGTCTCGATCGTGCTCGGCGTGCTGCTGGGCGCCGGTGTCGGCATCGTCGCGGGCGTGTATCCCGCGAGCCGCGCCGCCCGGCTCGATCCCATCGTGGCGCTGCGCCATGAGTAGCGCGTGACCCCCCTGCTCGAAGGCGTCGGCATCGCGCTCGATTCGCTGCGCGCCAACAAGGTCCGCGCCGCGCTCACGATCCTGGGCGTCGCGATCGGCGTGATGGTCGTGATGGTGATCGGCGCGCTCATCAGCGGCTTCAACAAGGGCGTGAGCGACATGCTGGAGCAGTCGGGCCCGAAGACCTTCTGGGTGGGACGCCACTTCCAGGGCGGGGTCAGCATCTGCGACGACACGGACGAGAACTGCCCCTGGCGCCGCAATCCCTCGATGAAGGTCGAGGACGCCCGCCTCATTCGCCAGGTGGCGAGCGTGGCGTTCGTCGCCGTGGACGAGAACGCGGGCGCGGGCAGCAATGTCGCCTACGGCGCCCGCAAGACCTCGTCCGTGGACCTGAGCGGCCGCAGCGCCGACTGGGTGAAGGTCGCCGGGGGCGACGTCTATCCGGGCCGCTCCTTCACGGCGCTCGAGGACGCGGCGTCCTCCCAGGTCGTGGTGATCAACCAGAAGCTCGCCGACTGGCTCTTCGGGCACCTCGACCCGATCGGACGCGTCGTCAGGATCGCGGGCCTCCCCTACACCGTGATCGGCGTGTTCAACCCGCCGCCCAGCCTGTTCGGCGAGGAGAACAACTTCCAGGCCTTCCTGCCGCACGGCGCCTTCGTGAAGTACGTCCCCTACTGGAAGGGCTGGATGAGCTTCCTCGTGGGGCCCACCGATTCGGCGACCACGCTGCAGGCGATGGAGGACGTGACCGTCGCGCTGCGCGTGGCGCGCGGGCTGCGGCCCGGGCAGGAAAACAACTTCGCCGTCGTGTCCCAGGAGAAGTTCCTCGAGAGCGTGAACAGCACGACGCTCGTGCTTCGCGTGGTGATGATCGTGCTCTCGATGGTGGGGCTGGCAGTCGGCGGCGTCGGCGTCGTGGCCATCATGATGATCTCGGTGACCGAGCGGACGCGCGAGATCGGCGTGCGCAAGGCCCTGGGGGCGAGGCGGCGCGAGATCCTCTGGCAGTTCCTGGTGGAGGCGGCGACCCTCACCCTCGCGGGCGGCGTGTGCGGCATGATCGCGGGCGGCGTCGTGGCGCTCCTGATCGCCGCCGCCACCCCCGTCCGGGCGCACGTCCCCATGGGCTCGATCGTCGCGGCGCTCGCGGCGGCGGCGGTCACCGGAATCCTGTTCGGCATCTACCCCGCCATCCGCGCCGCACGGCTCGACCCGGTGGAGGCGCTGCGGTACGAATAAGACCTAGCGCGACGCCATGCCCTTCTTCGAAGCCATCCGCCTCGCCTTCCAGACCATCCGGGCGCAGAAGCTGAAGAGCGTCTTCTCCATCGTCGGCGTGTTCATCGGCGTGATGTTCCTCATCGCGGTCGTCTCGGTGGTCCAGGGGATGAACCGCTACATGACGGACAAGTTCGCGGGTACGATCCTCGGCGTGAACACGTTCCGGCTGCGGCGATTCCCCGACGTGCAGATCGGCAACGTGACGGACTCGATGCGGAAGTCGTGGCTGCGGCGCCCGCAGATCACCTACGACGACGCGCAGGCGGTCGTGCGCGGTGTCACAACGCCGGTGCTGACCGCCTGGGAATCGAGCACGCGCGCCACGCTGACGGCCGGGCGCAAGCAGGCGAAGGACGTCCAGATCACCGCCGCGACGGAGCCGTTCTTCGACATCCGCTCGCTGCGAATCGAGCAGGGCCGCGCCTTTACGCCGCGGGAGGTCCAGGCCGGCGTGGCGGTGGTCGTGCTGGGGCACGAGCTGGCGGAGAAGCTGTTCGAGGCCCGGGACCCGATCGGGCAGGAGGTGAAGCTCTACGACATGCCCTATCGGGTGATCGGCGTGGTGGAGAAGCAGGGGAACCTGTTCGGACTGTCGCTCGACAAGTTCGCGGTGGCGCCGGCGGCGGCGCCGGTCAAACGCTACGTCAATCCGCCGCGCGTGGTCGAAGCGCTGGCGGTGAAGGCCAACTCGCTCCCCGAGATGCGGGAGGCGATGCTGCAAGCCGAGGCCGTCATGCGCAGCCGCCGCCACCTGCGACCCCGTGAGCCGGACGACTTCGCCCTGGAAACCGCGGACGAGGTCCTCGACTTCTGGGGCAAGATCAGCCGGGTGCTGTTCGTCGCCCTGCCGGGGCTGGTGGCGATCTCGCTCGTGGTCGGCGGGATCGTGATCATGAACATCATGCTCATGGCGGTGGCCGAGCGCACCCGCGAGATCGGGATCCGCAAGTCGCTCGGCGCCCGGCGGCGGGACATCCTCCGGCAGTTCCTCGTCGAGGCGACGACGCTGGCCACGGTCGGGGCGACGGGCGGCGTCGCCACGGGCAGCGCGCTCGCCGCCGCGGTCGCCGCCACCACCCCCCTGCCCGCGGCCGTGGCTCCCTGGTCGATCCTCGTGGGGGTCATCCTGGGCGCGGGCGTGGGCATCGTGGCCGGCGTCTATCCAGCGAGCCGCGCGGCGCGCCTCGATCCGATCGCAGCGTTGCGACACGAGACATGACCTCGCTCTTCGAAGGAGTGGGCATCGCGCTCGCGTCGCTGCTCGCACACAAGGGGCGGGCGGCCCTGACCATCCTGGGCGTCGCCATCGGTGTGACGGTCGTGATGGTGATCGCCGCGATGATCAGCGGCATCAACCAGAGCGTCTCGAACCTCTTCCAGTCGCTCGCCCCCCAGAGCTTCCTCGTGTGGCGCTTCTTCCAGGCGGGCGTGAACGTCTCCGACGGCTCGGACGAGGCGAGCCCGTGGCGGCGGAACCCGACGATCCGCGAGATCGAGGCGGACCGGATCGCCGTGCTGCCGAGCGTGCGCTACGTCACCCGCCGCGACGAGAGCTCCGCAACCGTGGAGTTCGGCGGCCTGCGCCTGGAGTCGGTCAACGTGTCCGGGCTGTCGTCGCAGTGGGTGGAGGTGAACGGCGGCGACATCTACCCGGGGCGCACCTTCACGCGCCTCGAAGACCTGGCGAACAGCGCGGTGGCCGTGATCAGCCACAAGCTCGAGGATCAGCTGTTCCGCGGGCGCGACCCCATCGGCCAGACGATCAAGGTCGCGGGGGTGCCGTACAGCGTGATCGGGGTCTACACGCCCCCGGCGAGCCTGTTCAGCGGCGCCGCACAGCCGTTCGTCGGGATCCCGCACGGCGCGTTCGTGAAGTACGTCCCCTACGTCAAGGGATGGATGCGGCTCGCCGTCGGGCCGGCGCCCGGATACACCCAGCAGCAGTCGATGGACGAGGTGGTCGCGACGCTGCGCTCGCTGCGCGGGCTCAAGCCCGGCCAGGAGAACAACTTCTCCATCGTGACGCAGGACAAGCTGCTCGACTCCTGGAACAAGGTCACCGGGATGTTCTTCCTCGTGATGCTGGTGCTCTCATCGATCGCCCTGATGGTGGGCGGCGTGGGCGTCGTGGCGATCATGATGATCTCGGTGACGGAGCGGACCCGCGAGATCGGCGTGCGCAAGGCGCTGGGCGCGACGCGGCGCGCGATCCTGTGGCAGTTCCTGGTCGAGGCGGCGACGCTCACGCTGGTCGGGGGCGCGGCCGGGATGCTCGTCGGCGGCTTCGTCGCGTGGCTGGTGTCGCGCCTCACTCCCATCCCCGCCCACGTCCCCGTCTGGTCCATCGTGGCGGCGCTCACCGCCTCGGCCCTCACGGGCATCGGGTTCGGGCTGTATCCGGCGAGTCGCGCCTCGCGGCTCGATCCGGTCGAGGCGCTACGGTACGAATAGCCACCCAAGAGCGTGGGGAGTAGGGAGTGGTTCGCGACGGTGCGAGCCGTAGGTGCGTCACACACCGCGCCGTACCACTCCCCACCCCCCACGCCTTTCTGCAGTTAATTTTGTAGTCCGATGCAACTTTCCGAAGCCATCCTGCAGGCCCTCCACACCGCGTGGAGCCACAAGCTCCGCTCCTTCTTCACCCTGCTCGGCATCATCGTCTCGGTGGCCTTCCTCGTGGCCGTCGTGGCGGTCATCCAGGGAATGAACGCGTACGTGCGCGAGCGCATCGGCGGGGCGATCGTCGGTGTCAACGCCTTCCAGGTGCGGCGCACGCCCATCGCGATCGGGCTGATCGACGACGAAGACTGGCGCGCCATCCAGCGCCGCCCGATCATCGCTCCCGAGGATGTCCCTTACGTGCGGCGGGCGTTGCCCGAGGCGCGCGCGATCGCGCTGCAGTCCGGGTGGCCCACGCCGCAGGCCGACGTCGTGTGGCGCAACAAGACCGTCGGCGACGTGTTCGTGTTCGGGGTGACCGCGCCGTTCCAGCTGGTGCAGGATTACCAGTTCGCGGCGGGCGACCCGCTCACGGACATCGACGTGCGCGAGCGCCGCCCTGTCGTCGAGCTCGGTTACGACATCGCGGACAAGCTGTTCGAAGGCAACGTCGCCCTCGCCGTCGGCCAGCGCATCCGCATCCTGGGACAGCAATACCTCGTGAAGGGCGTGGTCGCGAAGAAGGGCACGGTGCTCGGCCAATCGTGGGACGGGTTCGTCATGCTCCCGCTGACGAGCTTCGAAGCGCTCTACGGGCGGCGCAAGACGACCGTGATCTCGGTGAAGATGCCGGAGGCGATGCTCGTGCAGCACGGCATGCAGCGCGCCGAGGAGGCGATGCGCATCGCGCACCGCCTGCGCCCGGGCCAGACGAACGACTTCACCGTCGATACCGCCGACGCGCTCGTGAGCTTCTGGAAGAACCTCACGCGCATTCTGTTCACGGTGATCCCGGCCGTGGTGGCCATCGGGATCGTCGTCGGCGGCATCGTGATCATGAACATCATGCTGATGAGCGTGAACGAGCGCACCCGGGAGATCGGTATCCGCAAGTCGCTCGGCGCGCGACGCCGCGACATCCGCAACCAGTTCCTCGCGGAAGCGGTCACCCTCGCCGTCCTGGGCGGCGTGCTCGGCCTGCTCGCCGGCACGGCGCTCGCCGAGCTCGTGAACGCCCTGTCGCCTCTGCCCGCGCGCGTCACGGCCTGGTCGGTCGTCGTCGCACTCGGCCTGGGCGCGAGCGTCGGCGTGATATTCGGCGTGTATCCAGCCATGCGGGCCGCGCGCCTGGATCCGGTGGCGGCGTTGAGGTACGAGTGAACAACGGCGTGGGGAGTGGGGAGTGGTTCGTGACGGTGCGCACCGTGCATCCGCGGAGCACCGTCGGGTACCACTCCCCACTCCCCACGGTTTGGGATTCGGTGCCGTGAAGCTCCATTCCGTATCCGAGGGCTGGCTCATCGCCCTCGACCAGCTGCGCGCCAACAAGCTCCGCTCGGCGCTCACGATCCTGGGCGTGGTGATCGGGGTCGCCACCGTGATGGCGATGGCCTCGATCGTCCAGGGAATCCGGGACCAGATCATCAATACCATCGAGGTCGCGGGGCCGACGACGTTCTACGTGGTACGCGTCTTCTCGCAGACGCCGCTCAACCCGGACGCCCTGCCCAAGGAAGTCCGCATCCGCCCCGTCGTGAAGGCGGAGGAGGCGGAAGCGATCGCGCAGCTCCCCGAGATCCGCTACTCGGGGATCTGGGTGCAGCTGTTCCAGAAGATGGAGTACCAGGGCATCCGCACCCAGATCATGACGCAGTTCGGCGCGGACGACCATTACATGGAGATCCAGGGTGGCCAGCTGCTGGGTGGGCGGTTCTTCTCATCGGCGGAGCTGAACGGCGGCGCGCCGGTCATCGTACTGGAGCACAAGGCGGCCGAGAAGCTGTTCGGGCGCGTGACCCCGCTCGGCCGCTATGTGCGGCTCGCCGGCAAGTCGCTGCGCGTCATCGGGATGTACCAGAATCCGGAGAACATCTTCCAGCCGCCGTCGCAGGAGATCGGCGCCATCCTTCCCTTCGAGACGGCGCGCCGCTCTTACCGTTATGATGAGACCAATGCGCTCTGGCTCGTGGTGAAGCCCAAGGACGGAGTGGCGGTGACCCAGGCGATGGACGCCGTCACCGTGCAGCTGCGGCGCATGCGGGGGCTCCGCCCGGGAGACCCCGACACCTTCGACCTGATCACGCAGGACCAGATCCTCGACGTGTTCAACAAGCTGACGGGGGCGTTCTTCCTCGTGATGCTCGTGCTCTCGAGCGTGGCCCTGCTGGTGGGCGGGATCGGCGTCATGGCGATCATGATGGTCTCGGTGACCGACCGCACGCGCGAGATCGGCGTCCGCAAGGCCATGGGGGCCACGCGGCGCGAAATCCTGTGGCAGTTCCTGGTCGAGGCGGCGACCCTCACGTTGCTGGGCGGCGTGCTCGGCATCCTGCTCGGGCTCTCAACGGGCGAGCTGCTGAAGGCGGCGCTCCAGTTCCAGGCTCGGGTGCCCGTGTGGAGCGCCGTGGTGGCGTGCGCCGTCTCGATCGCGATCGGGCTGATCTTCGGAGTGGTCCCGGCCGGGCGTGCCGCGAAGCTCGATCCCGTGGAGGCGTTGAGATACGAATGACGGGGAATAGGGAGGTCGACCTGCTGGCAATCGCCGCGCATCGGGATGATGCCGAGCTGACGTGCGGCGGCACGCTCGCCAAGGCCGTCCGGGCGGGCCACCGGGTCGGCATCCTGGACCTCACCCAGGGCGAGGCGGGCACGCGCGGCGACGCCGCCACGCGAGCCGCGGAGGCGGAACGCGCCGCCGCGGCGCTCGGCGTGCACCTGCGCCTCCACGCCGGTCTGCCGGACGCGCACCTCGCGAACGACGAGGCCTCGCGGGCAGCGCTCGTCGAGCTCGTCCGCGCCACGCGGCCGCGGGTCGTCATCCTCCCCTTCCCCGTGGGCCGGCATCCCGACCACCGGGTCGCGTCCGAATTGGGCCGCGACGCCTGCTACCTCGCCGGCCTCGCGAAGTACGGGCCGCCCGGCAAGCCCCACCGGCCATTCAAGATCCTGCACGCCCTCGCCTACCGCGAAGACCCGGTGAAGCCGTCCTTCGTCGTCGACATCTCCGAGACGTTCGACGCGAAGATGCGGGCGATCCGCTGCTACGCGTCGCAGTTCGACGGAGCGAAGGCGGCGGGCGAGATCCACCCCACGGGACAGGATCTGTACGAGCTGATCCGCGTGCAGTCGGCCCACTACGGCTCGCTCATCCGCCGGCCGTACGGCGAGCCGTACTTCTGTTACGAGACGCTGGAAGTGCAAGACGTGCTGCAGCTTGGCGTGCAATCTCTGTAGCCGCTAGATTCCCCCGCGATGCCCAAGCGACTGGTGTATCTCGACAACGCGGCGACGACCCCGGTGCGCCCCGAGGTGCTGGAAGCCATGCTCCCGTATCTGGGGAGGGAGGCGTTCGGAAACCCATCGTCCGCCCATCGCTTCGGCCGGACGGCGCGGGCGGGGCTCGAGGAGGCGAAGCGCACCATCGCCGAGTGCCTCGGCGTCGAGCCGGGCCAGGTGATCTTCACGTCCGGAGGCACGGAGGCGGACAATCTCGCCATCATCGGGTCGGCGCTCGCGGCGCGCGACCGCGGCGGTCCGTTCCGCGTCGCGGTGTCCGCCGTGGAGCACAAGGCGGTGCTCGCCGCGGCGCACGCCGTGCGGCACCTCGGCGGCGAGGAGATCCTCGTCGGGGTCAGCGCCTCGGGAATCGTGGAAGAGGAGGCGCTGGACGAGGTGCTGGCGCGCGGGGTCGCGCTCGTGAGCGTGATGTGGGTGAACAACGAAGTCGGCACCGTCCAGCCGATCGCGCGCCTGGCGGAGCGCTGCCGGGCGGCGGGCGTTTGCTTCCACTCCGACGCCGTGCAGGCCTTCGGCAAGGTGCCCCTGTCGCTCAGCGACGCCGGCTGCACGCTGCTCACCATCTCCGGGCACAAGATCGGTGCGGCCAAGGGGGTCGGCGCCCTCATCGTGCGGGACCGCGGGGCGGTCGAGGCGATCATCCACGGCGGCGGGCAGCAGTACGGCATCCGTCCGGGGACGGAGAACGTCCCGGGGATCGTGGGGCTGGGCAGGGCCGTCGAGCTCGCGGCGGCCGAGCAGGCCGAGTCGGCGGCGCGACTGGGCGCACTGCGCGACGAGCTGGAGCGGCGCGTGCTCGCCATCGTGCCCGACGCGGTGATCAACGCCTGGCAGGGCGAGCGGGCGCCGCATGTCTCGAACGTCTCCATCCCGGGCACGGACAGCGAGGCGCTGCTCATGCATCTCGACCTCGCCGGTATCGCCTGTTCCTCCGGGTCGGCCTGCAGCACCGGGGCGATCGAGCCCTCGCATGTGCTGACGGCGATGGGCGTGCCCCGCGAGCTCGGCATCGCGGCGCTGCGGTTCTCGTTCGGCAAGGACAACACCGCGGAGGACGTGGACGCGGTGATTGGAGCGCTCCCGAAGATCGTCGAAAAGGTTAGGGCCCTGTCCGCCGTGCTGCATCGATGAACGGGAGGAAGTGGGGGGGTGGGGTGCTGTGAGGGACCGCGTTCTCGTCGCGATGTCCGGGGGGGTGGACAGCTCCGTGGCGGCGGCGTTGCTCGTGGAGGCGGGGTACGACGTCATCGGCGCGACGATGAAGCTGTTCTGCTACGCCGACAGCGTCCCCGACCGGCCGTGCTGCTCGCTCGACTCCATCACCGACGCGAAGCTCGTCGCCCACCGGCTCGGCATCCCGCACTACGTCGTGAGCCTGGAGGACCGCTTCGGGCGCGACGTGATCGGTGACTTCGTCGCCGAGTACGCCCGCGGCCGGACGCCCATCCCCTGCGTGCGCTGTAACTCGTTCACCAAGTTCCGAGACTTTCTCCACCACGCGGACGCCCTGGACTGCCGCTACGTCGCCACCGGGCATTACGTGATCGCCCGGGACGGCGCCCTGTACCGCGGCCGCGACCCGCAGAAGGACCAGTCTTACTTCCTGTGGGGCATCGACCACTCCGTCGTGGCGCGCCTGCTGGCGCCGGTGGGCGGGCTGACGAAGCGCGACACGCGGGCGGTGGCGCGCGGACTGGGCCTCGTAACGGCCGAGAAGCGCGAGTCGGTCGAGATCTGCTTCGTCCCCGACGACGACTACGTCGCGGTGCTGCAGCGGCACCTGCCCGCGGATGCGGCCGCCCTCGTGCCCGGCCCGCTGGTCACGGCGGACGGCGCGGTGGTGGGCGAGCACGAAGGATTCGCTCGCTACACGATCGGCCAGCGGCGGGGGCTCCCCGGCGGCTTCCGGGCGCCGATGTACGTCGTGGCGATCCGCCCGGAGACCCGCGAAGTCGTAATCGGACCGGGCGACGAGCTGTTCGGCCACGAGGTCCGGCTCGAGGACGTGAACTGGCTCGCCGACCCCATCGCGGCGGGCGACGAGACGTTCGTTCAGTGCCGCTATCGCGCCAAGGCCGCCGCGGCCCGCGTGCGCGAGACGGGTCCCGGAACGCTCGTCCTCGACCTGGCGGAGCCCGTGCGTGCCATCACGCCCGGGCAGTCGGGCGCCCTGTACGACGCAGCCGGCCGCCTGCTCGGCGGCGGGGTCATCGCTTAGCCTCCCCTTCCCGCGCCGTTCGTGCGCCGGGTCACAGTCCCGTCGGCACGTCGCGCCCTAACGTTCAGTCCGGAACACCGTCCGCGAGCCCGGGTACCGGGCTCAGCGCCCTCCCGGGTAACCCTTCAGCAGGAGCCGTTATGCCGACGCAGCGTCGTACCTGGTTGGGCCTCGCCGCCGTCGCCCTCGTCGCGGCGTGCGGCGAGAGCACCAGCCCCCCGCTCCCCGATTCGCAAGGCCTCAACTCCGACCTGCAGACCGTCAGCGCCGTCTTCCAGACCGAGGTGTTCAAGAGCTTCGGCGCGATCGGCACCGCGCCGGGCTCGCCCGCCGCGACCACGACCCCGCCCGGCGCGCTGCTGCGCGCGACGAGCCCTCTCGCGCCGAGCTCCACGAAGCAGCCGTATGCTGCGACGCCCCAGCGTCTCCAGGCGCTGCGCGCTGCGGCCGCTGGGATGAGCGCGGCGGCGACCGCGGTCATTCCCCAGACCCTGTGGGGCAAGACCTACGTGTGGGACGCCGTGACGACCCACGGGTACGTCGAGGACCCGAACCAGTTCGACGGCACCCGCCAGGGCATCCGGATCATCCTCTACCAAGTGGACGCCAACGGGCAGGTCATCGAGAATCCGCTGACGATCGTCGGCCACGTCGATCTGCTGGACGAAAGCGACGCGAACACGAGCAAGCTGCACGTCATCGTGCAGGACGCGTCCGCGTCGCCGGTCACCTACGCCGACTACACGATCAGCGCCACGGTGGTCGGGAACCCGGTGTCCGAGTTCACCGGCACGGCGAGCGGCTACGTCAGCGACGGGGCGCGCACCGTGACCTTCAGCGCGTCCTTCCACGCGACGCAGCTCGACACCCCTGCTCCGGACCTGCAGTTCGACGTCACCTGGGACCTGGACAATCCGCCCGTGAGCGTCGCGCTGCACGTGACGGTCACCACGTCTGACGCCGACCACGCCACGCTCACGATCGATCTCAGCGTCACCCGGGGCGGTGCGACGGTTGCTCTCACCGGGACGATTACGATCGGGCCGGGCACCGTGACGGCGGATCTGACGATCACGGTTCCTGGAGGCACGTTCGCCCGGATCATCGGTACGAACGAAGGGATCACGATCCGACATCCGAACGGCAGCGAGCTGTCGCAAGGCGAGCTCGAGGCGATGCAGCATCTGTTCGAGCTGCCCGAGCACCTCCAGGAAGTGCTCGACGACCTGTTCCACCCGGCCGAGCATCTCATGGGCGGCTGATCGCGCGTCGCGCGCACGCAGCACATCCCCCGTCGGGCTGGCCCGGCGGGGGATTTTGCTGTATTAGGGGGACTGGTGAAGATGACCTATCGCGTGCTGGCCGACCTCGTCGTGCTCGCCCACACCCTTTTCGTCGTGTTCGTGGTGGTCGGCGGATTCATGGTGTGGCGGTGGCGCTGGGTGGCGTGGCTGCACGTGCCCTGCGCCGTGTGGGGCGTGATGATCGAGTACCAGGGCTGGACCTGCCCCCTGACGCCGCTCGAGAACGCACTCCGGACGCGGGCTGGGCTCCAGGGCTACGAGGGCGGGTTCGTCGAGCATTACGTGTTGCCGGTGCTCTATCCGGCCGGTCTGACGCGGCCGACGCAGGCCATCCTGGGGAGCCTGGTGCTGGCCGTGAACCTGATCGCCTACGCAGTGGTCGTCCGCCGCCTGCTCCGAGGAGGTTGACCCTATGCTGAACCGCCGACGGTTTCTCGAGACGATGCTCGCAGCAGGCGCGGGGATCCCCGCCCTCAAGGACGACGGGCTCGAGCGCCTGCTCGGCCTGGCGCGACGGGTGGACGGCCGCCTGCCCGCGGAGGTCGCTCGAGACGAGGACTTCTGGCTCGGGATCCAGCAGGCGTTCACGCTCGACCGCACGCTGATCAATCTCAACAACGGGGGCGTGAGCCCATCGCCGCGGGTCGTGCAGGAGGCGATGCGGCGCTACCTCGAGTACTCGAACACCGCGCCCGTGTACACGATGTGGCAGGTGCTCGAGCCCGAGATCGAGTCGGTGCGCCGCCGGCTCGCCGCGAGCTTCGGGTGCGACCCGGAGGAGATGGCGATCACGCGCAACGCCAGCGAGGCGCTGGAGATCGTGCAGCTGGGGCTGCCGCTCGAGCGCGGCGACGAGGTCCTCACGACGACCCAGGACTACCCCCGGATGCTCACGACCTGGCACCAGCGCGAGCGGCGGGAAGGCATCGTGGTGAAGGAGATCAGCTTCCCCGTGCCGCCCCCCTCGCAGGACGATCTGGGCGACCGGATCGAGCGCGCCATCACGCCGAAGACGAGAGTCATCCACGTCTGCCACATCACGAACCTCACCGGGCAGATCTTCCCGGTGAAGCGAATCTGCCAGCTGGGCCGCGCCCGCGGCATCGAGGTGATCGTGGACGGGGCCCACGCCTACGCGCACTTCCCGTTCACACGCGACGAGCTCGACTGCGATTACTACGGGACGAGCCTCCACAAGTGGCTGCTCGCGCCCCACGGCACGGGGTTCCTCTACGTCCGCAAGGCGAAGATCGAGCGGGTGTGGCCCATGATGGCCGCGCCGCCCGAGATGAACGCCAACGTCCGCAAGTTCGAGGAGATCGGCACGCACCCCGCGGCGAACCACAACGCCATCGCCGAGGCGCTCACCTTTCACGAGGGGATCGGTCCCGAGCGCAAGGCCGCCCGGCTGCGCTACCTGTTCCAGCGCTGGGCGAAGCGGCTCGAGAAGCTGCCGAAGGTGAAGATCCTCACGCCCTACGATCCGGCACAGTCGTGCGGGCTCGCCAGCGTGGCGGTCGAGGGGGTGGACGTGAACAAGCTGGTCGCCTCCCTATGGGACAAGTACCGCATCATCGTGACCCCCATCGTGCACAAGGAGTTCTCGTGCGTGCGCGTGACGCCGAACGTGTACACGACTACGGCCGAGATCGACCGGTTCGGCGATGTGATGGAAGAGGTGATCAGGAAGGGGCTGCCCGCCTGACGTCGTGGCGCAACGCGGGCAGTCGCTTCATGGGTTCTCCGCGATCACGAGCAGCGAGCTCCCGAACGGCACCGGCAACGCGCCGAGGACGAGCTGCTCGCTCCGCGAGACGAGATACAGGGCGCGATTGATCCAGGGAGGGGGGACGCGCGGCGGCGCCGGCGGGCGCCGCCACAACGCTTCGAGCAGCCGCACGCCGAGCTTCGCCGGGAACAGCCACTGGAAGAAATACCGGCTGCGCACGATCCGCAGCCCGGCGGCGCGCGCCGCGCGCGCGAAGCTCGCCGTGGTGTAGCGCGCGTAGTGATGGTTCAGCACGTCGTGGTTGGTCCAGAGGAGCGGGAACGCGGGGACCGTCACGAGCAGGATCCCGCCGGGCTCGAGCAGCGCGAGCGCGTGCCGCAACGCCTCCACGGGCTCGGGGAGATGTTCCAGCACGTCGAGCATCAGGATGAGGCCGTAGCGCCGCCCCGGTCGGAAGCTCCGGTCGAACGGGACGACGTGGATGCGGTCGCGGTAGGGACCGTCCGAGGCGACCAGCGAGGCGTCGGGCTCCACGCCCTCTACCGGGCCGAACTCGGCGAGCCGTTCGAAGAACAGCCCGTCCCCGCACCCCACGTCGAGAATGGCCAACCAGCCCGCCCCGGGGCGGAGGCGCCGCAGCACATCGAGGATCAGCCGCTCGCGGGCCCGCCACCACCAGTGCCGCCGGTACAGGTCGCGGTATCGGGCCGCGTACTCCGGCTCCACGAGGCGCCTACGCCACCGCCGACGGGGGCGGGGTCTGGGGAGGGGGGGGGCGGCGTCGAATCACCCTGCCCACAACGTATAGCGGCCGCGCTTTCACCTGCTCGTACACGCGTCCCAGGTACTCGCCGATGACGCCGAGAAAGAAGAGGTTCACGCCCGACAGGAACGTGATGACGAGGATCAATGCGGTGAATCCCTGCGGCGATCGGTGCAGCACGAGCTTCGCGTACAGGGCATAGGCCGCGAAGGCGGCCGAGGCGAGAATCGCGAGACCCCCCACCAGGGCCGCCGCCCGCAGCGGCACGGTCGAGAAGGCGAACAGGCCGTCGAGCGCCAGGCCGACCAGCTTCGTGAAGCCGTACTTGCTGCTCCCCTGATAGCGCTCCGAGCGGGCGACCGGGATGCCGATCTGCCGGAAGCCGGCCCAGGCCCGCAGGCCCCGCAGGTAGCGGTGCCGCTCGGGGGAGCGGCGCAGCTCCGCGACGACGCGCCGCGACATCAGCCCGAAATCCCCTGCGTCGAGCGGCAGGCGGACCTGCGCCATCCGCGCCAGCGCGCGATAGAACAGGAAGTAACAGAACCGCAACCACCACGGCTCGGTTCGCTTCGCCCGCACGGCGTACACGACGTCGTAGCCCTCGCGGTATCGCTCCAGGAACGCCGGGATCGCCTCAGGCGGATCCTGCAGGTCCCCGTCCATCAGCACGGCGACGTCGCCGCTGACGTGGTCCAGGGCCGCAGTGAGGGCGGCCTGGTGTCCGAAGTTCCGCGACAGCGAGACGACGACCACCCGCTCGTCTTCGCGCGCGGCCTCCTCGAGCAGCTCGAGGGTGCGATCCGCGCTGCCGTCGTTCGCGAACACCATCTCGTGCGGGCCCCCCGGCAGCCCGTCGAGCACGGCGCGGAGCCGCCGCAATAGCTCCGGCAGGCCGTGCTCCTCGTTGTAGAGAGGAACGGCGACCGAGACGCGCGGGGGGCTCATCGCGTTCGCGCGCGCCCTTTGAAATAGACCATGTGCCACAGCGTCATGCCGAGCGCGCCCAGCCGGTACGGCTCGAACACGACGGGCTCGAAATGGGTCGCGAGCAGCGCGCGCCACGCCCCAAGCGGCCGCGCGTGCGCGCCCCGGTCCAGCCGGGCGAGCAGCCGCGCCACCGAGCGGCCGACCGGCCGGACGAGCTCGAGCGCGTGCAGGTGCCCGTCCGTGGTGAGGAGCGGCGCCAGGTGGCGAAGAACGCGGTGGGCCTCCGCGTCGTCGACGTGGTGCAGGAAGCTGTTGACGAGCACGCAATCGAAGCGCGCACCGAGGTCGGGGCCGGCGGTGACGTCCGCCACCAGGAACTCCCGCCCGTAGCGCCGCCGCGCGTAGGCGATGTAGCGCGGGTTGATGTCCACGCCCACATAGTCGGCGTGACTGAAATGGCGGGTGTTCGTTCCCGGCCCGCAGCCCACGTCCAGCACACGCCGCACCGCCCGCAGGTCGTTGTGCGCGAACAGCGGCGCCAGCTTCTTGTCGGCGAAGGGCGCCTGCCACAGCCGGTAGGCCAGCGTGTGCTCCAGGGCGGCCGCGCCGAGCCTCATTCCCGCCACCTCACGTGCAGCCACCTCGCGTCCAGCGTACGGGGAAACCGCTCGACCAGCGCCTCCACGAGATCGCTCGGGGGGGCCCCGGAAAACGGCGGGCGCCGGTTGAACACGACGACGCGCACGTCGTGCCGCTCGATGGCATCGAGCACCCGGACCGTGCGGCCGGCGGGCTCGTCGAAGAAGTCGAACAGTGTGCGCGTCGGATTGCGCTTCGCCGCGAGGAAATACACCTCGGGGCAGTCGGGCCCGGCCCAGATGTAGTCGCCCTGGGCGTGCGCCCCCACGGCGGTGACCGCCTCTTCGTACATGGCCTTGTCGATCGCGCTCACCCGCACGCCGCCGCGCGCCAGCGCGAGCGGCTCCGTCTGGCGGTCGGGAAGATAGCTCAGCCCCATCGCGTAGATGAAGCCGGTGTTGACCCAGAGCAGCGCGAACAGGAGGTAGAACCCGAGCAGCGCGCCCCCGATGGGGTGCGGCGCCGGATCCCACGTCGCCACGACCGCGGTCGCGGCGAGGAGCCCGAGCGGCGCGACATAGCAGAAATAGATCGGGGCCGCGAACGGAAACTGCACCAGGCTGCAGAGCGCCGCGACGCCGAGCAGCAGCAGCAGCTCCTGGCGCCGCGGGGCGGGCGGCGCGCCGAGCGCCGTCCGGCCCGAGAGCAGGGCCACCCCCGCGAGCACCGCGAGCGGCACGAGCGGCCGGGCGGCGTACCAGACCCCGCGATACACCGGCAGGCGGTCGCCGTACACGAGCGCCGCGAGCAGGCCCAGGCCCAGCCCGAGCGCCGCCCGCTGGCGCCACGCCGCCGGCCAGCGTCGCGCGCGCCACACGAGCGCCGCCGGCGCGAGCGCCACGAGCGTCGTCCACAACGCCGGAAAATCCATGGTGGCGAAGCGGAAGCGCTTCGCCGGTACGATGAAGACGCCGGCCCAGAGCGCGCCGAGCGAGCCCGAAAGCGCGTATGGCGCGAGGAACACGAGGATCGGCCCTGCCGCGCCAAGCGCGAAGGGAAGCACGAGCCGCCCGAGGCGCGCGAACCGGTCGCGGCTCGACCCGGCTGGCTCGGACCAGAGCTGCCAGGTGAGCCACGCTGCCAGTGCCGCCACCGGCACCACGAAGTCGATCAGCTCGACCGCTCCGGCGCGCCGCCTGATCAGTCCCGCGACGAGCGCCACGAGCGCGACCAGGCCGGCGCCGACCGCGCGCACGTACCCGCGTCCCCCCGGCCGCGGCTGCTCGCGCGCCAGGCAATGCTCCCGATAGACGAGAAACAGCAGGACCGCCGCCAGATAGTAGAGGCCCACGATCTTCGCGAGGCACGACAGCCCGCCCGCGACGCCCGCGGCGACGAGCCAGCGCCGGCCCCCTGTCTCGAGATGACGCAACAGCGCGGCCACTCCCAACACCGCGAGGAACAGGTTGTACCAGGACGGCACGGCCTCCGAGTAGTTGGGCACGGTCCAGAGCGCGGCCGTGAGCGTGGCGAGGCCCGCCGCGAGCGGCGCCACGAAGCGCCCCGCCACGTAGTACACGGCCGGCAGCCACGCCAGGAACGCGGCGAACAGGACCAGGCGCAGCGACAAGAGGCTCGTCCCGAACAACCGGAACGCGAGCGCGTGGAGAAAGCTCAGCCCTCCGGTATAGATGTCGTCGAAGTCCCGGTGCGGCAGCTCGCCGGCGAGGACCCGCTCGGCGCTCTGGGCGAGGCTCCCCGCATCGTGGGGGACCCAGCCGCGCGTCAGGTAATGGCCGCCGACCGCGGCGCCCAGCACCCACACGACACCGAGGACGAGCCACCATGGGGGCCTCCACCGCGACCGGGTCTCGTACACGCCCCACAAGTTGCAAGCGAACGCGCGCGGCGCCAAGTTGCACGCCGTTCCCGAACGAAAGACGACCGTGAAACGCTATCTTCTCCTCGGACTGCTGCTCGCCCCCGCGATCGGGTGCGGCGGCGGCCAGACCCGGACCTCGGGCGCGGCGCGCGGCGACACGCTCAGCGAGCGGCAGCGCGACAGCATCCTGGCGCAGTCCCGCATCCCCGGCGCGACCGGCGTGGGCAAGGCGATGCGGGTGGCGGACTCGACGAGCGCGAGAGTCCGGGCGGCCGACAGCGTCGCGCCCTAATGCGACCCGCGCCCCTGGCGGCGATCGTCGTCGCGCTCGCGGCCTGCGGCCCCTCCGATCCGTGCCAGGCGCCGGCCATGCGCCTCGTGAGCCGCTACGCGCGGCACTACGCCGGCCATTGGGTCGTCGCGCGCGGCGACACGCTCACCCTCGTTCAGACGGGCGACCGGTTCAAGCTGCGCGACGTCGTCCTCGACACGGGCCGCGTCGCCGTGGGGCGGGCCTGCCGCCTCCGGGGCGCCGTGGTGTTCCAGTCCCCGCGCGCCGAGACGCTCGCCGTCACTTGGGTGGGCAGCCCGGAGCAGGCGCTGATCTACGGTTGGCCGACCGATCTGGGGCCGTTCGGCGGCATCGGCGCTGCAGTGTCCGGGGACTCGCTGCGCGGCGCGATCCTGTTCGAGCAGCGCGTGGGCATCCAGGTGACGCCCGGGACGACCGCGCGCTTCGTCGCCGGGCGTGCGCGCTAGCGGTTATCTTTCCGCCATGCAGTTCACGGCGGGGCAGCGCTGGGGCCTGCTGGGAGCGGTCGCCGGCGCGATTCTCGGCGGGCTCATCTGGGTCGTCGTCGCCGGAGTCGTGCTGGGCGACTGGCGCGTGTGGGCGACGGCCTGCGCCCTCGCGGTGGCGCTGTGGTGGGGCGCCGGGCGGCTGTTCGCGCGCCGCCCCGAGCGGTTTGCGACCATTCTGGGCTGCCTCATCCTGTGCGTCGTGGTCATCGATTGGCTCTATGTCGGCATCGTCGTGCCACGGCTCCCCGCGCTGCCTGCGAACCCGTTGTGGGACATTTCACAAACGTCGCTCCGTCCCGTGCGATCCATCCTGCTCACGGCGAGCGTCGCCGCGACGGCCCTGATCGTCTGGGACCTGGTGTGGCGACAAGCAAAGGAGTGACATGGCCCTGTCCGCTCAGGAACGCACGGCGCTGATCGATCGCTACGCCCGCGGGCCGGCGTCGCTGAAAGCCGCCCTTGCCAAGATCCCACCCGACGCCCTCAAGTGGCGCCCCGAGCCCAAGCGGTGGTCCGCGCACGAGATCATCGTCCACTGCGCGGACAGCGAGAGCAACGCCCACATGCGGCTCCGCTACCTCCTCGCCGAGGACAAGCCCGTGATCCAGGGCTACGACCAGGACCGGTGGGCCGCGCGGCTCGACTACCACGCCCTCCCCCTCGACGCCGCCCTCCTCACCGTGGAAGCGGTGCGTGCCAACACGGTGCCCGTCCTGCGTCGCATGACGGACCGGGACTGGCAACGGGTCGGCACGCACAGCGAGTCGGGGCGCTACGCCGCCGAAGATTGGCTGATGATCTACGCCGAGCACCTGGAGAAGCACTCGGGCCAGCTCGAGCGCAATCTCGCGGCCTGGAAGGCTCGGTGAGAGGGTTCGTCTTCCGGCTCATCATCACGGCCCTGGGCCTGTGGGCCGCTGCCACGATCGTGCCGGGGGTGCAGATCACGGGCGTCGGGAACCTCGTCGTGGCGGCGCTGCTGCTCGGCATCGTGAACGCCGTGATCCGGCCGATCCTGCTTGTGCTGACGCTCCCGCTCACCGTGGTCACGCTCGGGCTGTTCATCTTCGTCGTCAACGGCGTGTCGCTCGCGCTCGTGGCGTGGCTCATGCCCGGGTTCACGCTCAGCGGGTTCGGAGCGGCGATCCTCGGCTCGATCGTCGTCGGCCTCACGGGGTGGTTCGCCTCCATGTTCGTGGGCAGCGCGGGCCGCATCGAGCGCATCAGGCGGGTCGAAGTAAGCGGGCGGCGCCCGGAGTGACGCCGCGGGAACGGCGCGTCCTCCTAGCCGTAAGCGCCCTCTACGCCGCGGTCGTGATCCCGATCGGCGTGCACAAGGGCGGTGACTTCACTCAGGAGCTGGAGCAGAGCGAGCGGCTGCTCCGCGGCCTCCCCTTGTACGAAGCCAATCCGGAGAAGGGCATCTGGTGGCCTCCCTTCACCGCGCTGGGGCTCGTCCCCTTCGCGCTGGTTGCCCGCTCGAGCCTCACCGTCGCGAAGGCGTGCTGGGCCGCGCTCAACGTCTGCTGCCTCGGCTGGGCCCTCGTGCTCGCGCGGCGCTGGACCACGGGCTGGCGCCCCATCGTCCTGGCGGTCGCGGCCGTGGGCAAGCCGCTCCAGAGCAACTTTGAGCACCTGAACGTCACGCCCATTCTCCTGGGGCTGATCGTCGCCACCGCCGCGGAACTCGAGCAGCGGCGCGAGGCACGCGCGGGCGGCTGGTTGGGGCTCGCGACGGCGATCAAGGGGTTCCCCGCTCTCGTGTTCCTGTATTTCCTCGTGCGGCGGCGGTGGCGCGGGCTCGCCGCCGGGCTGGCCGTCGCCGCAGGCCTGACCGTCGCCGCGATGCTGCCGTACGGACCGGTGGGCGCGGTGGAGTCCCTCGCGCGATGGCTCCGGCTCAGTCAGCAAGGCACGACGCTCGGCCGGATGGGCACGCAGTCCCTCGCGGGCTTCGCGTTCTTCTTCAAGTGGCCGTCCGCCTGGATCGCCGTGGCGACCGGCTTGTGCGTGGGCGCGGTCTTGGTCGCACTGCGGCGGCCGGCGCGCGCGCAGGACTCCCTGTCCGACGTCGGCCTCGTGACGCTGCTCGCCGTGCTGGCCTCGCCGGTCGCGTGGCTGTACTACCACACCCTTGCCTTCCCGGCGTGGGTCGCCGTGCTGTCCCGCTCCACGCCCGACCCGGCGCGCCGGGAGATCTGGAGATGGGCGCTGCTCGGCGTGGCCGGGATCCTCACGTCGGGGGTTCTGACCTTCGGGCTCTATCCCAGCTGGTTATGGTTCATTGGCCAGGCCAACTACACCTGGGGCAGCCTGCTGCTCCTCGCCGCACTCGTGATCGAGCGCGTGCGCCGCCCGGTCCCTGTACCGTCACCCACATGATCAGTGAGTCCCCGCCGGTCCAAACGCCCGCTCTGCTGCTCCACCTGGATGTGGTGAAGCGCAACGTCGCCCGGATGGCAGAACGGGCGCGGCGCCTCGGCGTGCGGTTGCGCCCCCACGCGAAGACCCACAAGTGCGTGGAGCTCGCGTGCCTGCAGCTGGAGCACGGCGCGCACGGGCTCACGGTCGCGACGCTCGTCGAGGCCCGGGAGCTCGCGCGTGGCGGGCTGACCGACCTCACCTGGGCTTTTCCCCTCGACCCGACGCATCTCCCGCACGTGCGCCGCATCGTGGACGAGACGGGGGCCACGCTGCGGGTCGTGGTGGACGACCTCGCGACGGCCCGAGCCCTGGCAGGCTCCGGCCTGCGCGTCTGGCTCAAGGTGGACTGCGGCTACCACCGCGCGGGCGTGGATCCCGCGTCACCCTACGCGCTCGAGGTGGGCCGGGAGCTCGCCCGGGAGCGCGGCCTCGTGTTCGAAGGCATCCTGAGCCACTCGGGCCACGCCTACCGGACCGCCAACAAGGGCGAGGCGGCGCGGGTCGCGGAGGAGGAGCGCCGCGTGATGGTCGGGTTCGCCGAGCGGCTCCGCGGGGAGGGCATTGCCGTGCGCGAGATCAGCGTCGGCTCGACGCCGTCCATGGCCGCCGTGGAGGACCTCACCGGGGTCACCGAAGCGCGGCCGGGGAATTACGTGTTCTACGACCGCACGATGGTGCTGATCGGGTGCTGCGCGCCGGAAGACGTAGGGGTCACCGTGCTCGCGTCCGTGGTCTCGCATCAACCGGGCGCCTCCCATTTCATCGTGGACGCCGGCGCGCTCGCTCTCTCCAAGGATGCCGGGCCGGGTCACGTGGGGCCGCCGGCGATGGGCGCGGTGAAGGGTCATCCCGAGCTCAGCGTGGCCACGCTGTCACAGGAGCACGGCCTCATCCGCGCCGAGTCGCGCGCGACGATCGAAGGGCGGTTCCAGGTGGGCGAGCGGATCGAGATCATCCCCAATCATTCGTGCCTTACGGTGGCGCACTTCGACGAGTACTGCGTGGTGGAGGACGGGCGGGTGGCGGACCGGTGGAGGATCGCGCGAGGGCGGTGATGGCGCCGCCGCAGGCCGTCGCGGGGCTCGTCTGGGCGATGGTCGGACCGCCGCTCATCGCGTACGCCGCGACGCGGGTGCGCCGCGGGCGGCTACGCCTCCACGCCGCGTTGATGATTGCGTGGGTCGTGGTCGAGCTCGGAGTCTTCGTCTCATTCGCGTTCCTGATGCAACCGAGCTCGCGGCGCCCCGCGCTCGAGGCGCTGCCGATCTTCAAGATCCATCTCGCCTTCGCGATCGCGACGCTCGCCGGCATCGCCTGGCAGCTCACGAGCCGCGCGGTCCCCACCCTCCGCCCACTGCACCACCTGACCGGCCCCTACGTCGCGCTGGTGTGGTGCGTCGCGCTGCTCACGGGAATCTTCAACTATGTCTTCCTCTACGTGATGAGGGCGCCATGAGAAGAGTCATGCTACGCCATCTACTCCTCGCCGCGCTGCCCCTCGTACTCGGGGTCGCGGCAGGCCAGGGGTTCTGGCTGACCCAGAAGCAGTCCTGCAGCCGGCTCGTCGGCCCGCTGTTCGCCGCGAAGTGCCACGGGCGGCAGCTCGAGTACCAAGGCCTGTTCCAGACGGTCGGGACGGCTACGGGCAGCCTGCTGGCGACGCTCGTGGGCGGCTGGCTGGAACTCCGGCGCCGGCGGGTCGTACAACAGCCGGACCCGACAGGAGAGTCCTCATGAAGCCCATCAGCATCGCGGCGCTGGCCCTGCTCTTGGCGCAAGGTCTCGCCGCGCAAGACACGACGCACGCCGCCGCACCCGCCGCCGCGCCAGCCGCGCCGGCCGCGCCGGCCGCGCCGGCCGCGCCGGCCGCGAGCGTCAGCGTCGTCGAGGCGGTCGTCGCACGGTCCGTGGTCGACCGGGTGCCGCAAGACACGGGGACCGCGTTTCCGATGGACGTGGGCCAGGTGGTGCTCTGGACAAAGGTCAGCGGCGCGACCGCCGCGACCGCGATCCACCACGTCTGGTTCCACGGCGATACCCAAGTGGGCGACGTCGAGCTGGCCGTAGGTGGCTCGCCCTGGCGCACCTGGAGCAAGAAGACCGTACCCGCCGATTGGACCGGCGCCTGGCACGTGGAGGTGCGCGACGCGGCGGGGACGGTGCTGAAGCGGATCGACTTCACGGTGGGACAATAAGACGGCGTGGTGCGTGGGGAGTGGTACTTGACGGTGCCGAGCGTTCAGACGTTGGCGCACCGCAGGGTACCACTCCCTACTCCCCACGATCAGGCTTTTCGCACTGCCAGCTTCCCGAGCTGGCCGGGCCCGTGGTATTCTTGTCCCGCATGGACCTCGTCCAGCAAGTCATCGGCAATCTCGAAATCACCGAAGACAAGGCCGAGAAGGGCATCGGCGCCCTGCTGATGGCGCTGCGGGCGAGCCTCGACCGCGTCGCGTTCGACGGCGTGAAGGCAGCTCTGCCGCACAGCGAGCGGCTGATGGGCCGCGCGCTGATGAGCGGCGCGCGCACCGGGGAGATGGCCGCGGTCGCGGGGCCCGCGGGGTTATATGCGGCGCTCGCCGCCGCCGGCTTTCAGAAGGACGACATCCCGCGGCTGGGGCGGATCGTGCTCGAGTACCTGCGACCCGCGATCGGCAGCGACAACGTCGAGAAGTTCCTCGCCAGCGCGCCAGCGTTGCGGGGGTGACTCGCGCCCCTCACTGCACCACGCGTACTGGGGTCAACCGGTCGGTCGTAGTCCCGTCGCCGAGCTGGCCCTCTACGTTGCGGCCCCAGCAATAGGCGGTGCCCGCGGCCGTGACCCCGCAGGTGTGGACAGCGCCAGCCGTCACCGCAGCGAAGCTCACACCGGCCGGCGCCTGCACGAGCACCGGGGTCAACCGGTTCGTCGTGTTGGTCCCGTCGCCGAGCTGGCCGCTGCCATTGGCGCCCCAGCAATAGGCGGCGCCTGTGGCGGTGACCCCGCAGGTGTGGAAGTCGCCGGCGCCGACGGCGGCGAGGCTCACACCGGCCGGAGCCTGCACGAGCACCGGGGTCAACCGGTTCGTCGTGGTCCCGTCGCCGAGCTGGCCCTCTAGGTTGCGGCCCCAGCAATAGGCGATGCCCGCGGCCGTGACCCCGCAGGTGTCGGCAACGCCACCCGTCACCGCGGCGAAGCTCACACCGGGCGGAGCCTGCACGAGCACCGGGCTCGACTGGCTCGTCGTGGTCCCATCGCCGAGCTGGCCGAAGCCATTGTCGCCCCAGCAATAGGCGGTGCCCGCGGCGGTGACCCCACAGGTGTGGGCAGCGCCAGCCGTCACCGCCGCGAAGCTCACACCGGCCGGCGCCTGCACGAGCACCGGGCTCGACCGGCTCGTCATGGTCCCGTCGCCGAGCTGGCCGCTGCCATTGCCGCCCCAGCAATAGGCGGCGGCGCTCAGCCCGGTCGTGAGCCCGCAGGTGTGTGCGGCGCCGCCCGTCACCGCGGCGAAGCTCACACCGGCCGGGGCCTGCACGAGCACCGGGCTCGACCGGCTCGTCATGGTCCCGTCGCCGAGCTGGCCGCTGCCATTGCCGCCCCAGCAATAGGCGGCGGCGCTCAGCCCGGTCGCCAGCCCGCAGGTGTGCAAGTCGCCGCCCGTCACCGCAGCGAAGCTCACACCGGCCGGAGCCTGCACGAGCACCGGGCTCGACCGGTTCGTCATCGTCCCGTCGCCGAGCTGGCCGCTGCCATTGGCGCCCCAGCAATAGGCGGCGCCCGTGACGATCGTGAGCCCGCAGGTGTGTAGGCCGCTGGCGGTCAGGGCGGCGAAGGTCAGCGTGACGGCAAATGGGGTGCTGGTCGCCCCGCTCAGCCCCGCCGCGCTCGCGAGGAGCGTATAGCCGCTGCCGGGCCGATCGATCCGCAGGTCTGCGAAGGCGGCGATGCCCTGGGACGCGCTCACCGTCATCGTGCCCCCCAGGGTCCCCCCGCTCGGATTCGACCCGAGCGTCACCGTCACCGCGTCCGTCGCCCCTGGCACCCTATTCCCGACGGCGTCCTGCACCGCGACCTGGACCGCCGGGGTGATCGGTTGGGCCGCCGCCACGTTGGTGGGCTGCCCCGTGAAGCCGAGCTTCGTTGCGGCCCCGGAGGGTTGGGTCGGACGCACCTGTTCACAGCCGAGGATGCCGGCCGCGAGGGCGGCGGGCAGCGTCCAGAGGAGGTGACGGCACAGCATGGCACGCATAGGGTCCTCCCGGGCAACAGCGGCACGTTCCACGTCGCAACATGCACGCCAAATGGGATTGGTAAGGGCAGTCCAGTGCTGCAGCGGTGACGCCCGCGCTGAGAGGTTGAAGCGGTGAGCTAGCGCGGCCGTCCGGTCGCGCGCACTACGGCGCTGCGGGATCCCACGGCACGCCACGTGGCCCCTGGCAGCGCCATGCCATGCAGCTGCGCTGGGGGCAGCTGCGTCGCGGGCAGCTGCGTCGCGGGCAGCTGCGCCGCGGGCAGCTGCGCCGTGGCTCCGGCGCCACCCACCACGCTCGACCGCGCCAGCGGCTGGACCCCGAATGGCGCCGCCATGCGCACCGGGACTCCCGACGGAGTCATCACCGCGGCGCCGGGGCGCACGAGCGCGGGAGCAACGGACCCCTGCGGCAGGGCGATCAACTGCACACTGCCGCGCGCCACGCCTGCCGGCTCCTCTCTCACCGGAGTCGGTGTCAACGTGAGTCGCGCCTCGCGACCGGGCATTGGTGCCGTGTAGCTGGGCGCGGCCCGTCTGCGCGGAGCAACCGCCCCCTCGCTCCCCGGACCGAGCGGGATCGCGCGCATCGCGACCGGGGCGCGGGCGCGAGGCTCGATCGGACGGCTCGGCCCGGCTCCAGCCGGGGGCTTGAACACGAGCCGTGGGCTCCGCGGCACAACTCGGGCGGTCGCGGCGGTCCGCGCCGGCCCGAGCGCCAGCGCGATGACGTTCATCGGCAGGTCGACGCTGCGGATTCCGGAGTCGGTGAAGCGGTCCCGATGCGCGAAGCGTCGGACGCCGACGCAGGGGGCGAAGAACGCGTCGCAGCCGAACAGGGGCTCAGCGATGATCACTTGGACCCCGACGAAGGAGCAGCCTACACAGGACGGGTAGAACGGGGACTGCGGCGCCGTGTCCTGCATCGTGTAGAAGCGCGGTGCGACGGTGTAGGTCACGAAGTCGTAATTGAAGTATCCGTCGCCGAGCATGCGCTGCACGATGTCAGCCAGCGTGCCCTCCGCGTCCGCGCCGGACCACGACGGCGCCAAGGCGTTCGGGTCCCAGGACGTCGCGCGCACGAACTCGTCGAAGCGGTACGACGCGGGCGACAGCGCCGCGAGCACGAGCCCCGTTCCGTCCGGCTCCTCCACGACGAACGACTCGCGGTCTCCGGCTCGCTTGATCTCGTAGGTGCCGGGGCGCACCAGAGGGTCGTCGGCGGGATTGGCGGGGAACAGCACCTCGATGTGGCCGTCGGTGCGGCGGTGCAGCACGACGACGTATCCGTCTTCCGTGGTCTGCACGTAGACGCGGACGCGATCGCCCCGCAGCAGGGAGCCGCTCGACCCGAGCCACACGCGCACGGGTTTCGCGTCCCGCTGCGCCGGCCCGGCCGTGGCCGAGGGTGTCGACGCGGGGGCGGCCTGCAGCAGTAGGGTGAACAATGAAACAATCACGCGCACCGCCTTCCGACTGCCGAAACTAAGCCGGGCGTCGTTGCGCGCGTCAAGGCTCGGGCGACTTCAGGCCTCCTGGGGGTGACTGCGACCTTGACGGAGCGTGCCTTCTCCGCTTCCACGTTCAATTCGTGAGCTGACGAGCCCGCGTCATTGCACCACGAGCACCGGGCTCAACCGGTTGGTCGTGGTCCCGTCGCCGAGCTCGCCATCGCCGTTGTAGCCCCAGCAGTACGCCGCGCCCCCGGCCGTGAGGGCGCAGGTGTGAAGGTCCCC
>Ga0209159_1000309_pt1 | contig 46793 bp, 31 predicted proteins | sample GraSoiAngelo_144_FD_185901 | JGI IMG/M metagenome (GOLD analysis project Ga0209159, IMG submission 185901) | Grasslands soil microbial communities from the Angelo Coastal Reserve, California, USA - 14_1009_02_40cm (SPAdes) (version 2) | ecosystem: Environmental > Terrestrial > Soil > Grasslands ...
AGGAAACCTCCATCGAAAAGCCTTTGCCCAAGTCACGGCCGATTGAGAAGTCAATCGCGTAGGAGTATGGCGTCTTAATGGTGTCGTCAAGACCCCAGGCGATCGCAAACCCGCCTGTGTCAAGGGTGCTTGGAAATGTTTGAGGGAACGTGCCTGGGGGTGCGGGAAGGAAGAGTTGATGCCCGTCGCAACCACTTGCTGCATCATTGATAGCATTTGTTGGAATTACATGTACATCCGTTAAACGCGGTGCGCACTCTAAGCTTTCGACGCCTGCTGGATTTGTTAACCCGGTAGATAGCCCAAACGAGCCGTTCTGGTCGAAGGTGTTCAGCAGTCCTGCTCCAATCCGGTCGTAGATCATGGAAAAGCCTCCCCGGATCGTCGTCTTGTCTCCTTCGCCAAAGAGCGACTTGAAGAGACCCGAATGCACCCGTGGCGAATACGCAATCGCGAGCCGCGGGCCGAAATTGTGATAATCCCAATCGTAGTAGCCCTTCTTGCCGCCATTTGCCGGACCAGCCAAGTCGAACTGGACAAGTTTATCCTGGTTCGCCGGGATACCCTGGGCCATGTTTCTCCCGCGCTGCAGGAGCCATTGGCCCAGGCTGAAATTCGGAGCGACCTGCAGACCCTTGGTTTCCCACGGCGGCGAGAACAGGGAATACCGAAGGCCATAGGTGAACGTGAGGTTCGGCTTGATCTTCCACGAATCCTGCACGTACATCTCGTAGCTGTCGGCTCCGAAGTGTCGTTGTACAGGCGCCCCCTGCGGGAGGACGCTACCGTCTTTTAAATAGTTGTAAGAGGCATCCACTTCCGTGACGATCCCCATCAAGGCGATGAGCGGGAAGTCATAGGAATTTCCGAAATCCGCGCTTACGTTACCGGGATCGAGGGCGGATCCCGTGCCTGCAATTGCTGCGTTATCCAGCCAGGATGCGTTCGTTACGCCATCGCTGAAAGATGTGGTCGTAAAGTTGCGTGGATTGCGGATAAAAGCCAGCCCTCCGCCAAACTGAAATGTGTGGTTACCTCTCACCCAGGACAGATCGTCCGAAAAGTTGTGCAACGGGCGTTGGAAGGAACGTGTGCGTGTAATGCGCTGGCTTAATCCCCGGAAGAAAATCCACTGTTCATTGGAGTCGCCAACATCGCCAATGCTTTCACGAGTGAAGCCCCAGCGGAAATTGTTGACCAAGCTAGGACGTAGAATCGCCGAGTATCCCAGCGCAAAACCCTTATTGAAGTTTATGATCGTGTGCTCCGGTGTTTTTCCAGGATAGGAAGGCACTCCCAGACTCGAAAAATTGGAGAGCGCACCCCGCCAAAAAATCGAGTGATTTCCGTTGGAAGTAAGTTTGTAATCAGCTCGCGCGATGTAATACCTGTAGTTCTTCTGGATCGGCCCCTTAAAACGGAAGCCGGAATAGTCGTAACCAAGCCCATCGCCCTGAGTGTTGTCATTTGGCAGCGGAAAACTATTGAAGTAGGCGATCATCGCCGGATTTGGCCCCTGATGGACGGGGTCCATGTTCGCTAGATCGGTGGGGGAAAGCCCGGCAGAACCTGCCGGAACGGTGTAGCTGGCGCCGCTTAGCCCTTGTACGCTGCCTCCCGGGCAAGCGCTGGAAGCGTCGCACGGATAGAGAATGACACCGTCACGCAAGGAGGCTGTTGGAACGATGCGTAGCGCGGCGTTTTCCTCGCGCTGGCGTGCCTCCTCATAATTCAGGAAGAAGAAAAACCGATTCTTCACGAACGGTCCACCCACCGAGCCACCGAAGATGTTACGAATCAGCTTGGGAGGTTTGTTCGGCTCGCCGCCCTGCAGCTGCGACTGCTTAATGAAATAATCGTTCGCGCTCGTATAAGTATTGCGATTGTATTCGTACGCTGAGCCATGAAACTGATTCGAACCGCTCTTGGTGACGAGCGATACCTGCCCGCCCGACGACGCCCCTTGATCGGCGTTGTAGTTTGTTGTCGTGACGCGAAATTCTTGTACCGAGTCCAGTGTGACTGGCAGCGCCGCAGTGAAGGCATAACCACCGGATGTATTCACGTCCACGCCATCCAACGTGATATTGCTCTGGTCGCTGCGTGCCCCGTTCACCGAGCCGCTGCGCGTGTCTACGTCAGTGTTGATATCGGCGCGATTGCCCGTATACACGACCCCGGCCTGCAATGATAGAAGGTCGGGAACGTTGCGCCCGTCCATCGGCAGCTCCTTCACCTGATGCTCGTTAAACGCGATACCAAGCGATGCGTCGGTTGTATTCAGGGTGACCGCCTGGGCAGAGACTTCCACGGTCTGATTAGTTGCACCGACCTCCAATGTGACATTAACCGTCGTTGGTGAATTGACGAGCAACTGAACATTCTTGTTTTCGAATTTGCGGAATCCCGTCATCTGCACAGTCAGTGTATAGCTGCCAGGAGGCAACGCTAGAAACTCGTATTCACCTGTGCTGCTCGTGCTCGTCTCTCGAGTTAGGGCCTGGCCGACATTGTTCAGGCTCACTTTGGCAGCGGCGATAACCGCCCCGGTCTTGTCTGTGACAACCCCCCGTATGGACGTTGTGCCAACCTGCGACCATGCAGGTGTAGTGGCTAGAAGGAGAGCAACCAAGAAAATAAGGAAATTGTGTTTCAGGGAGAACCGCTTCATGAACTGCTCCTTTCGCGCACCGTGACTGAAGATGCAGATAAAGAGCAGGCGGAAGGTGCCGGTAAGATACAAGTAAACTGAACCGGCCTACTGCCCGGAAAGCTAAACCGAGCATAACTGGAACTTCGGCAACCTTCGCCCGCCACCCGACTTTAGCAACCGTTGCCTTTGCTTTTAGGACAGATTGAGGCTTTCTGTCAAGGAAAGTTCTTCTAAATTTTGCAGTTCAGACATAAGAAGGGGCAAGAGCGAGCGGATGGGACTCGGCAGGCCGAGCGAGAGGTTTCATAAGGGCGGCGGACTATTAACCAGCCCCGCCCTCGTTGCCAAACCGGTTAGCGACACTTTCGTTGATGTACCTTACATTTATGTGGATCTTCATTGTCGAATTGGATTCGTGCAGCGATAGCGGCCGCGACACTTATTCTGCTAGGGATCATCCTACTAATTGCGACGCTGATCCACTTTGGAGTCGCAAGGTTCATTCAGCAACTGAGAGCATATCCTCAGGGATCACTCAAAACCGGCCAGTCAGGGTCACTTCAAAACCGGCCAAGGGTGAAGGCTCGGGACATTGACTCCGACGGGAGCCCTTATAGGCTCTCTCGGCATGAGCAATGCCTTGAGCGAAGAACAGAAACAACAAGGCATCGCACTGGGAAAGCTCGGATGGTCTTTACGAAAGATCGAGCGAGAAACCGGTGTACGGCGTGAAACCGCAGGCGCGTACCTAGTAGGGCGGTCGGGATTGCGGTACGACCCGGGTGCCTGGCGCAGGCAGGCGCCGGCAAAACGGGCCAACGAAGTGACCCCCGACTTTGTAGGCCTTTTATCGCAACCGCCAAGCTCCCCCGCGGGCAGGGTCAGTGCCTGCGAACCCTACCGTGACCTCATCGAGGAGAAACTGAGCCGTGGACGGAATGCCAAGGCCGTCTGGCAGGATCTGGTCACCGATCATGGTTATCCGGGTAACTACCAGACCGTAAAGCGTTTCGTACGCAAGCTTCAGGGATCCAGGCTGCCCCAGGCGCTGGGATCATCCTCACCGCGCCAGGGGAAGAAGCCCAAGTCGCGCCCTCTGGTACGCGACCCGCAAACGGGCAAGTACCGGAGGACCAGGCTGTTCGTGCTGACCCTGGGGTACGGCCGCACATGCATCCGTTTGTTGACGTGGCGGTCCAGTGCCCGCATCTGGGCCGAACTCCATGAGAAAGCGTTTCGCGAACGTGCAGTGGGATGAGCTGCACGTGCGCATCCTGAAATAGTTGCTACATGTGCTTTGAGATCAATGTCTTCCGCAGTTGCCCAGTTCGCAGACAGAACCTCAGCTTGCTCCAGAACCGTTAAAGTCGCCTTCTCTTGCTTGTCGGGTGGGTAGCCGTACTTCCGCAGGATACGCTTTACGAGCACCCGCAAATGCGCTCGGATGTTTTCTCGAACTGTCCAATCGATCGTTGTGTTTTTCCGCACTGTTTCCACTAATTCTCGCGCAATGGTCCGAAGTGTTTCGTCGCCCAGCACTTTGACAGCGCTGTCGTTCACCTCCAGGGCGCCATAAAATGCTACTTCGTCATCGGTGAGATGTAGCTTTTCTCCGCGCTCAGCAGATTCGCGCATCTGTTTCGCTAGCCCGATAAGCTCCTCAATCACTTGAGCAGCTTCGATTGCCCGGCTTTGGTGCTTGCGAATGGTCTCCGCGAGCATTTCTGAAAAACGGCGAGACTGAACAACGTCGGCCTCACGCTCGTGGCTCCTGGCAATTCTGTACAGGACATGCGAATCCACGCGGGACGAGTTAAATCCCGCTATCGGTATCCTTGGGTATCCTGACGCTGAAAAATGCACCGAGATCGGAAAATGCGGTCGTTGCTGTAGAATCTTGCTTCCTTGATATTCGATCGGCGGAGGTAAGATTGCAGCAAAAAACAACGGCGTTTAGAACGTGAAACGCCTGCTACTTTGGTAGGAGCCAGACGCGGGCTGTTGCTCATTTCACTGCCGAGACCGGAAAGGTGTTGCTCCTCTGACCACCGTCCTAAGCGTGTTCTAGTGAGTTCGCTCTAAGGTCGCTAATGCTCATCTCAAAATCCAAATTCGTTGCCGGAGTGCAATGTCTCAAGCGCCTGTACTTAATCGTGCATGAGCCCGAACTGGCGGCGCGGCCAGACGAGTCGGGACAGGCAATCATTGACCAAGGGCAGGAGGTCGGCCTGCTGGCGCAGCAGATGTTTCCATGCCGCGTAGCCGTCGAATCCAGAGACCGGGAACAGGCAATCCGTGCAACTCGGGAATTGATCGAGAACCCCGAAATCCCGGCGATATTTGAGGGTTGTGCCGCCAAAACGTCGTACACCTGCAGAATGAATGACTTGGCGAAAAGCTGCATTCGGATTTTTCCGCTAAAATTCTTGCCACGATCGTGTCGCTCCGACATTTCCTCGGCTGGTTGGTCAGCGCTTTCCATTCCCGGGAGGACCTCGTCCTCGAGAACCTCGCTCTCCGTCGGCAATTGCTGGCTCTGCACGCACAACAACCTCGCCGTCGATTGACTGCCCCGCACAAACTGTTCTGGGTTGCGTTGAGAACGTTCTGGTCCGGGTGGACCAAGCCTCTCATCTTGGTCACTCCTAGAACCGTCGTGAACTGGCATCGCGCGGGGTTTCGTTTGTATTGGACGTGGGTCTCCAGAGTCAGCCAGGTAGGAGGACGGAAGCGTGTCAGCAAAGAGGTTCGCGCCTTGATCTTTCGTATGGTTGCCGAGAATCCGACCTGGGGAGCGCCGCAGGAGTAGGACGTGTTGTATGAAACTTCGCCGTGGTTCTGCGCGTATGTGAGCAGAATGCTGCGCATTTGTGCACTCACGTGGAGTGCCAACCGGAATTGAGTATTCCTATTCTCGGTTCTCAACTGTTTGCTCCTCGATGCAGGAACACTCTTTCATTTCGATGGTGTTTCCAATTCCCTGCAGACTTTAGTGAAAACGGCCTCGTCCATTTTCTCGTACCACCCCGTTTCCTTGAGCCGCATAAATAGGTCTTTCACGCTGCTGGACAATGAAGTTCTTCCTGAATGAGGTTACCCGCAGTCAGAATCTGGTCAATCATCTCCTTTGAGGTAAACAGAAATTAATCTTGTTTTAAGTCTGAGCCGTGATGAATCCACTATGCTCTCTTGGGTTGTCCTCTTGCGGAGCCTGTGTCGTCCAGGAGCTCTCTCTCTTTTGCAATGATTGGGAGAGCGGAATCTTGGCCCACGCAGGATTCTTAGATAAAGCTTGCTGCCCGTGGCAGGAAATGACCGTCTGGGCACAGCCTGCGGCGAGGTAGTCCATCGCAGGGACCAGGCAGGATGAATCAAGCCATCGCTGGCAAAATCAGATTGACATGAGAAGCATTTCATCTAGGGAGAGCAAATGAAGAAACGGTATTTAGTCCTAGTCGCGATCCTCGGGGTATTCGTGGAGCAAGCGCAATGCCAAGTTACTGCGCCTATCAAGCTGCTCCAGACTTACGAGCTGCCGGCAGAAGTGAAAGGGAACTTCGACCATTTCGGAATTGACCTCAAAGGCGGGCGCCTATTTGCTACTCCGGAGGGCTACCACGCTGTTGTTGTCTTTGATCTTAATACCGGCACTCTGCTCCATAAGATAGGCGGAATCGGCAAACCGCACGCGGTGCTCTATCGCGAAGATCTGAACCGCATTTACGTAACGGATGGGGATGCGGGCGACTTGAAGATCTTCGACGGCACAACGTACAAGCTTGTATCGAGCGTGAAACTCTTAGAGGATGCCGATTCCATTGGCTACGATCCGGCAACAAAGTTTCTGTACATTGACAATGGCGGTGGTGACGTTCATCAAACATACTCTATGCTAAGCGTCGTGGATACGACTGGAGGAAAGAAACTGGCCGACCTCAAGATTGACGGGGAAACTCTGGAAGCCATGACTCTGGAGAAATCAACCTCAAGAATGTATGTAAATAACAGAGCCAGGAACCAGGTGTCCGTCGTGGATCGGGAGAAACGGGAACTCGTAGCAAGCTGGCCTGTGACACTCTGCAAGAACAACGTCGCCATGGCCCTCGACGAAGCAAGCGATCGCTTGTTCGTTGCCTGCCGCACCTCGCAGATTTCGGTACTGGACACTCTAACGGGCAAGGAAGTTACGTCTTTCCCGATCACTAAAGGGGTCGACGATATCACCTACGATGCCGCCACTAAGCGCGTCTATGCCGCTTGCGACGGCGCGGTCGATATTTATGAGCAGTCCGGCCCTGATAGTTACAAGCTGCTCGCGAACGTCCCCACAGGCCCTATGGGAAGGACAGCGCGGCTAGTGCCGGAACTGAAGCGTTATTTTGTGGCCGTGCCGCAGCACGGCGCCGAAAATGCTAAGGTACTCGTATTCGAAGTCCTGTGAAGAGGCACGGATTCGGAATCGACGAAGTTCAATTCCGACATGACTCGAATCGGCCCCGTGCCATCGTTGTGAGAGAATATAGGGCGGGCTATGCGAATCCTCCTAGTTGAAGATGAACGGAAGGTAGCCAGCTTCATCGCCCGCGCCTTGAGAGAAAACACTTACGCTGTGGATGTAGCGGAATCCGGTCAGAAGGCCCTCGAACTAGGGGCGGACGTTCCCTACGACGCGATTCTTCTCGATGTGCGTTTGCCCGACCTCAGCGGAATCGAAGTGTGCCGCGAGTTGCGTCAACGAGGGATAGAGGCTCCCGTGATGATGCTTACAGCGCGCGGTTTGGTCGAGCAGCGCGTCGAAGGCCTTGATGCAGGCGCTGATGACTATCTCACCAAGCCATTTGTTTTGGCGGAGCTCCTGGCTCGAGTCCGGGCACTGATTCGTCGGGGGTTTCATAGCAGCAACGCAAAGCTTCGCTACGCAGACCTCACACTCGACCGCCACCGCCGGCGCGCCACGCGCGACAAGGAGACCATCCCGCTGACTTCCAGGGAATTCGCTCTGCTTGAATTGCTTCTCCTTCGGGCGCCTGAACTTATTACCCGAAGTGAAATCGTGGAGCATGTCTGGGACTGCCACTTCGACAGCGAAACCAACCTGGTCGAGGTTTATATCAACCGTCTTCGCCAGAAAATTGATCAAGACCGCCCGGTCAAACTCATCCATACGATCCGCGGCGTGGGCTACCGCCTGGGGACACCGGGGTCATGAAAATTAGAACGCTCCGTCTCCGGATGATGTTGCTTTTCTGCACCGTCGTTGGTGTAATTCTAGCGGCGTCCTACCTGGCGTTTTGGGGCTTGTTGGCCCACGCGGTCCATACGCAGCTCAATCGTCAACTCCTTGAGACGGCGCGCCCCATCATTTCGGATCTGGTCTCCGAACCCAATGCGAAAAACATAAGCCGTCTGGACCTCCCGGGTGAGTTCTTTGAGCTTCTGGATCAAGAGAGGCGCGTCCTCCAGCGGTCCAAGAATCTCGCGGCGCCGATGAAACTAGATGGGACGAACCGTGGCGATTCTAGCCCTGCTTTCGGAAGGGCGGCTCTGGATAGTGGTGAAACGGTGCGCGTGGCCCTCATCCCTTTTCAGCAGGCAGGCCAGAATCGGGTCTTTGCGGTAGCGATCCCCACCTTTGGCACCAACCGCGTGCTCGACAAATTTGGAGGAGTTGCATTGCTGCTTTTTCCGCTCAGTCTCCTGGTAACCGCGGGAATCTCCGCATTGTATGTTGGGAAAAGCCTCGGGCCCATCAAAGAGCTAACCAGGCATGCGGCGGTGATGGCCAAACGCGTGACGAACCGTCAAGGATTTTGGAAGCCCTTGCCGGTGTCTTCTCCTCACGATGAGCTTGGGCGATTGGCGGAGACGATTAATCATCTACTGAAGAGCGTTGATGCAGCAGTGGTTCAGTTACGTCAGTTTGTGACGGATGCTTCGCACGAGCTGCGCACTCCGCTCGCCGTTCTTCATGGCGAGACAGAGCTGCTGCTCTCCAAACCGCGAAGCGCGGAGGAATATCGCCAGACGCTCTGTGTATTCGACGATGAGTTCAAGAAACTGACTCGCATCGTGGAGGGTTTGTTCACCCTCTCGATGGCTGACGCCGGGCAACTGCATTTGGCTCGAGAGCCCCTTTATATAAACGAGGTTCTTGAAGAAGCGTGCGCCCTAGCCTCGTCTCGCGCACGCGCGAAGAATATCTCCATCATGCGCGATTTGAATCAGGAACTTGCTTGTACTGGAGATGAAGCTTTCCTGCACGAACTGTTTCTAATTTTTCTCGACAATGCGATCAAGTATTCTCCCAGTGCTACTTGTATCCACGTCACGCTGGAGACTCAAGATGGGTCGATTCAAGTGCGCTTCCAAGATCAAGGCATCGGCATCCCACCCGAGCATATGCCATTCATATTTAATCGGTTCTACCGGGCTGCACCGTTGAATAGCGGCGAGGCCCAGAGCGGAGGGCTTGGTCTGGCCATTGCCGAGGCCATCGCCACTGCCCAGGGCGGCACCATCGAGTGTGAGAGCACGGTAGGGGTTGGTTCAACCTTCACGGCAAAATTACCCATTGCCCCGCCCCAGAAAGCGGTCCTCGAAGCCGTACCTAAACAGAAATTAATCCTCCGTTAAGGCATCCGCTTCCCTTCTGCACTAGGCTCAACCGCAACTTGGAGGTGATTTAGTGTCCTCTCGAAAGTTCTCTACACTGCACTTGTATCTTTCCGCGGCAGCGATTGTATTGATGCTTGCGATTTGTTTTTCAGCGCCAGCCAGGGCGCAGGTGGCGGGCGGAACTCTCTCCGGCACGATCTCCGATCCCTCGGGTCGATTGGTCCCGCAGGCATTGATTTCGATCCAGAATATCGCGACCGGGATCACCACAACAGTCACAACGAACTCGGACGGCTATTATACGGCCGCAAACTTGCTCCCTGGAGAGTATCAAGTCACTGTTTCTGCAAAGGGATTCGCGACTGAGGTAAGAAAAGGCATCTCCCTTACCGTTGGAGCCCAGCAGGTCATTGATCTGACACTACAAGTAGGGTCGGCGTCGAAAACGGTCGTAGAGGTGACCGCGGAAGCTCCTGCGGTGCAACTCGCGAGTTCGGACATCAGTGCGGTCGTGACCGCCAACACGGTCCGTGAGTTGCCGCTCAACGGTCGGAGTTGGACGGACCTGGCAGCCTTGCAGCCGGGAGTCAATACAATCCAAACACAACCGACGTTCGCAGTAGGTGCGGACCGCGGCAACCGCGGATTCGGGCAGCAGATGACCATCTCGGGGGCGCGGCCACAACAGAACAACTACCGCCTAGACGGCGTCAGCCTAAACGACTACGCGAATGGCGCGCCAGGTAGCGTGCTAGGTGGAAATCTGGGTGTGGACGCCATTCAGGAATTCTCGGTTCTGACCAGCAACTACTCGGCGGAGTATGGCAAGACCTCTGGCGGCGTAGTCAACGCCGTCACGCGTTCAGGAACGAATAGGTTCCACGGGAGCGCCTACGAGTTCCTGCGCAACAGCGCACTGGACGCGCGGAATTTCTTCGAGGATCCCACCGCTCCCAAGGCGCCATTCAAACGGAATCAGTTTGGCGGCGCCGTTGGCGGACCGATCATCCAGAACCGCACGTTCTTCTTCGCTGACTTCGAAGCTATTCGCCAGTCTAAGGGCATTGCCGTCGTTGACACTGTGCCTTCCAATGCTGCAAGGGCAGGCCTGCTTTGCTCGAATCCCGCAGGGGCGGACCCTTCGAACCCGTGTACTACAAATCAGCTCCCGGCGGGCGCGAATACTGATGCGAACGGCGTGGACCTAAAGGCAAAGGCGTATCTCCCCCTCTATCCTGTCCCCAACGGAGCCATCCTAGGGAACGGCGATACCGCTCTATTCACATTCTCTGGTCAGCAGGTTGTGAACGAAAACTTTGTTACCACTCGGCTCGATCATAAGTTCTCGCAAAAAGACAGCCTGTACGGAACTTACATGTTTGATAGAACTCCTTATTCGGCCCCTGACGGCATGAATAACGTCAAACTTGGCAGCCTCAGCTCCCGGCAGCTCCTGGCGGCCGAAGAAACCCACAGCTTTTCCCCTACCCTTGTCAATGCCGTCCGATTCGGGTTCAACCACGAAGCCGTGAATAACAACCAGAGCATAGCAGCAATTAACCCGGTGGCGGCGGATAGTAGTCTGGGTTCCTTCGCAGGTCGAAATGCCGCCCAGGTCCAGATTGCCGGCAACTCTCTTATGCCTGGCGGTGTCGGGGGACTGCCAACTTACTTGTACCGCTGGAATTCTTTCCAGGTGTATGACGATGCTTTCCTCAACCGAGGCAGGCACGCCATCAAGTTTGGGATGGCAGTCGAGCGTATGCTCATGCAAGCCACGGCGCTTACCGATCCGAGCGGCATTTGGCAATTCGCTGATGTAGGCAGCTTTCTGACGAATAACCCATCCAGATTCCAGGGAGGAATTGTCAGCACGCTCTCACCCCGTAATGTTCGACAGACCATCTTTGGCGGGTATCTGCAGGACGACTGGCGCTGGCTCCCGAATCTCACATTGAATCTGGGGCTGCGCTACGAGATGGCCACCATACCGACGGAAATTGATGGCAAGCTCGCCAACTTGAGAAACCTCACTGACGCCAACCCTCATCTCGGCGACCCGTTTTTCGTCAGCAACCCTACAAGGAAAAATTTCGAGCCACGCATAGGTTTTGCCTGGGATCCGCTCCGCAATGGAAAGATGGCCGTCCGGGGCGGCGCTGGCCTGTTTGATGTTCTTCCGCTGCCGTATCAATTCATTCTTCTCGTGACCCAGGCAGCTCCCTTTTTTGAATATACCTCGATCAAGAATCCAGGACCTGCGACATGCAACTGCGTAACAACACATGCGTTTTTTGACGGCGTTTTGCCTCCTTTCCCGGCCAACAAATTGCGTCAGACCTACACGGACCCCAGCCCCAAGCGCAACTATGTGACGCAGTGGAACCTGAACGTCCAATACCAGCTCACCCCGAGCTTGGCTGCCATGGTTGCTTACGTTGGGTCGCGTGGCGTCCATCAGCCCTTCCGCGTGGACGATGCCGATATGGCTCTTCCAACCATTACTTCAGCAGGCTATTTGTGGGATCCCAACGCGAGCCGGCTCAACGACAACTACGGCTCTATTCGAGGAATGTTCTACCAGGGACGGTCTTACTTCAACGCGCTCGAGCTACAGTTGGCGAAGCGAATGAGCCACGGCTTTCAGCTGCAGGGGACTTTCACTTGGGGCAAGAGCATGGATACTAGTTCCGCCACGGTGGCAGGCGACGCATTTGGTAACTCCATTTCGAGCCTCAATTGGTTCGATATGAGATTGGATCGTGGGCTCTCCGATTTCAATGTTGGACGCACTCTCGTTGTGAACGGCACATGGGATATTCCCACAGCCAAGTCATTCTCCGGACCGGAGAAGTGGATCGCTGATGGTTGGGAGCTCGGTCTGATCCTCACAGTTAGTGACGGAGTGCCTTTTACTCCCACATGGGGTACCGGCGACGACCCGGCTCTTACGCAGAACAATGATGATTGGGCGTTCCCGAACAGACTTGGTGGCCCCGGGTGCAAAACCCTTACGAATCCTGGAAACCCGAACAACTATATCAAGACTCAGTGCTTCGCTATCCCCACCGCACCCGACGCTGCATTTTTTACAGCAAATAATTGTCAAGGTGGCGACCTGACCAACCTGCAGTGCTTCAACCTCCGAGGCAATGCCGGCCGGAACATCCTAAGCGGTCCGGGCATCACGAATTTGGACTTCTCCGTCTTCAAGAACAATCGCATCAAGCGTATCTCGGAAAATTTTAACGTGCAATTTCGTGCCGAGATCTTCAACATCTTGAATCATCCCAACTTCGCGCCTCCCACGGTCCCCGACAGCAGCGACATCTTTTTGTCCGATGGGACGCTGAGTGGGGGGGCAGGTTTGCTGACCAGGACGACGATCCCGGAGCGGCAGATCCAGTTCGCCATCAAGTTTATTTTCTGATCGTCGAGGAGGCAGCAAAGGGGCGCGTTCCAGAGCAGTTTGGCTGTGAACGCGCCGGGCTGACTGCCCGGCAGCCCAGGCTGCCAGCGAACGAACTCGGGACTTTCATTTCAAGGAGGAGAGGACGTGAAAAAGGTGCTCAGAGAGATCTTGTGGCTGATGCCTGCGATTGGTCTTATTGGACTGTCAACGAGCGCACAAGTGAAGCAGCCGCTACAGTTGGTGGCAACGACCCCGTTGCCTGGGTTCTCGGGCGATTTCGACCATTTCGGGTTGGATCTCAAGGGCAAGCGTCTGTTTCTTACGGCTGAGGACCACAAGTCCGTTGAAGTTTTCGATCTCGATGGCAAGCACCTTCGTAGCATCACCGGATTCGGTCAGCCACACGCCCTGGTTTTCCTTCCCGACCAGAACAAAATGATCGTTACCGACGGGGATGACTTCGGGATGGTTGAGCTTGTGAGTGGAGAGAATTATAAGATTCTCGACACCATTAAGCTTCCCCCAGGCGTTGACGGTGCCGTCTTCAACCCGGTAAACCAGTATTACTATGTGGAAAGCGGCGGTGACGAGCCCGGAGCGAAGACCCACGACCTCAGTATTATCGACACCAGGACCTTCAAACACATCGGAGACATTACCCTTCCCGGCAATCAGTCCGAAGCTATGGCCATCGATAGAGCCGGCAAAGTGATGTACGTCAATCTAAAAGGCACGAATGAGGTGGGTGTCGTTGACCTCGAGGCGCGCAAGGTTATCGCGAGATGGCCGATACCCGACGCCGGAACCGCGAACGCGCTGGCTCTCGATGAGCCGAATCATCGAGTGTTTATCGCCACGCGAAAGCCGCCGACATTCTTTGTGTTTGACACCGATACGGGCAAGGTCGTCACGAAGCTCCCTTGCACGGCGCAGAACGACGACATGTGGCGCGATCTTCAGCGCAAGCGTATCTACGTAACGGGAACAGAAACAACAACCGTTTTTGAGCAGAAGGACGCTGATCATTACACGCATATTGGGGATGTGCCAACCGGATTCCGCGCCAGGACCTCTATTCTGGTCCCCGAGTTGAACCGCCTTTACATCGCCGTCTCCGGCAAGGGCAAGCCAGATGCAAGACTTTCGCTGCAGGTTTACGAAATACAGCCCTGATTCAGCCCAACAATCGAAACCAGAAATTCCTGCGTGTGCTCGTTCATCCGCTGGGGGGTGCACCGACTGGCTCCGTTCCCGAGTGGGTCACTTTCACTCCGGACGGCAAGCATGTCTATATCTCTAACTCCGGCGGTCGCTCGGTGTCCGCCATTGACACAAAAACTTTGAAGCTTGTGGGTGTCATACCGATGGGAGAAGTGCCCAAGCGGATCAATACCTTGGTCGTTCGCTAAATTCAGCAGTCGCCAGATTCTTCTCAACTCCGCCGGACTTCACCAAATGACTTTCAGCGCCAGCTGAATCTGCCTCGACGGCGTCTGCGTGGACGTAATCAGCCCGGCGTTGGCGATCGCGACCCCCGCCGCGTCGAAGATGTTTCTGTTGTCCAGGGGCGGGGCAAAATTCGCCCGGTTAAATACGTTGAAAAACTCTGTCCGGAACTGCACATTAAAGGCGTCCGAGACTTTCTTGATGTAATTGTTCTTGACCACGGAAAAATCAAAGTTCAACAGTCCTGGGCCAGTCAGTGTGTTGCGGCCCAGATTGCCGCGAAGCGTAATCGGATTAGGCACCTCGAAACACTGCGTCCTAATGTAGTGGTTGGGATTGCCCGCGTTGACGTAGGAACCGCAGCCGGGACCTCTCTTCACATTTGGTATGTCGACGTTGGGGTCCGTACTTCCCACGCCGAGAGAATCTCCCGCAAACCCTGGAGTAAAGGGAACGCCCGTAGTCGCCTCGAACACTCCGCCCAGTTGCCAGCCTCTCAGTGCCCACACGCCGAACCCCATTTTCCACTTGGGGGCCCCGAGCACCCAGGTGTAATTCACATTCAAGTTGTGGCTTACATTGAAATCCGCAAGACCCCGATTCAATTTAAGATCAAAGAACAGCGGACTGGAGATGGAATTCGTGTACTCATCGCCCACCATGCTTCCTGAGCCTGTGTCGATGGTCTTGCCCCAGGTGTAGGAACCGGCGAACTGAGAAGAGTTACCGATCTTCTTTTTGATCTGCACTTGAAGCGCGTCGTAGTACGAGCGGCCGTCCCAAAACCCCGCCGTGATCCGGCCTGCATTTGGATTCAGGCGCGTTCCGCTGCCCACCGGGGAAGGCCACAGATAACCCTGTGGAGTCAAAGTTGGAAGAACGATGTCGGCATCTTCCGTGCGGAAAGGCTGATGCACAGCACGGGAGCCTACATAGCCAACCCGCAGGCTTAGACCTTCGAGAAGCTCATGTTGCATCGTGAGATTCCACTGCATCACGTAATTCCGGCCAGGTTTCGGCTCGAAGTACGCTTGCCGAAGCGTGTTAGTTGAGGCAGTCAGCGCCGCGTATGCCGCCACCGGGTAAGTTCCTGCAGCCAAGTTTCTTGCGCTCGCGGACTCAAAGAATGGCGCCGAAAACAGCTCGTTCATTTGAAACAAATAGGGTAGTGGCAAAACGTCGAAAATCCCGAAGCCTCCACTCACCGCCGTCTTGCCATCGCCCATCGGGTCCCAGGAGAAGCCCACGCGCGGCTCAAAGTTCCCCAGGGTGGGATTCGAAATCAGCGGATCACTAAGGTGTGGTAGGGAGTCGGTGATCTGGCGGAGAACCGTCAGCTTTCCGTGCGCCTCTGTCATTACCGTGCTCATTTCATAGCGCAATCCCAGGTTCATTGTCAGGTTCGGTAGCCAACGCCAATCGTCTTGAAGGTAAGCCCCTGCGATGGTTTGCCGGAATGCCCTCGGGCTGACAGCACTCGGGATCGCCGCCGCAAGCGAGAATGGTTTGTTGGTGAGAAAATCAGAAATGGAATTGAAAAGAAACTCGCCCCCGGGCGTGGAAACGCCCAGGATATTGTCCCGAATTCGTTCGATCCCAAGGCCGAGTCTGAGCGAATGCTTCCCTTTCACTAGGGAAACATCGTCATACGCCTGAATCGAGGTCCAATGAAAATGATAATTCGTTGTGCTGCCCAGGCCGCCCGTGAACGCCGTGATCCCCGGCACGGTCACCTCCGCGGCATTGTGTCCGGGCACAGTTCCGAAGGTTGGATCGCCGGCAGACTGATTGCCACTTGCGAAGGTCAGTCCGGTGGTCGCCACCACGCGGTATATCCCGAACCGGAAAGAATTGAGAATCCGCGAACCAAACGTATGCGCTTGGCGCACCGTGAAGAATTGCCTTCGCGAATCGTATCCCGTCAGTTTGTTGTTCAGCTCATCGGGCTGTCGCACGGTTCCGCTGTCAAACATATAGGTTCCCGAGACTTCGTCTCTTGTCGAGAATTTATGATCCATCCTCGTCGTGAAGTAATTCTCCGGTGTCACCTGCTGGCCGGAGAAGGTATAGATCCCGGTGTCGCCCGAACCTAGAAGACTCCCATTGGGCAGTGGGAAGAATGCATTCACAAAACGCAGCACGCTTGGATCAACTGCAACCGGTCCAGTGGATAGGTTCCCGGCCCTCGCTGCTGCCGATGGCACAGTGTCAACCTGCGTGATGCCGGTGCTCGCTCGCAGGCCTTCATAATCCCCGAAAAAAAAAGTGTGGTCCTTCCAAAGGGGCCCGCCCGCCGACGCTCCAAATTGATTACGCCGGAAAGGCGGCTTTGCGGAATCGAAGAAATTCCGCGCATCCAGCGCACTGTTTCGCAGGAACTCAAATACATCCCCATGGAAACTGTTCGTTCCCGACCGCGTGGAAGCGCCGACCACTCCGCCAGAAGACCGGCCTACTTGTGCCGGATAGTTGCTCGTCAAGACCGTGAACTGCTCAACCGCGTCGACTCCAAGGTTTACTCCCAGCGCGCTTCCGGGCGAGCCGTTCGCATAGTCGTTTACGCTGATGCCGTCGAGCCGCGCGTCATTTTGCCGTGGCCTTCCACCAGAGATCGTCATTTGCGTTCCGAAGCCATATCTTCCCTGCCCTGAAGATTGCGTGCGCGCCGTCGCGACGCCGGGCTCGAGGGCCGCCAAATCGGAGGCCGAGCGTCCGTTCAACGGCAACTCCGTCACATTTTGTGTATTGACCACCCCGCTTACGGTTGACGAGCCCGCTTGCCCTTTTCCCGCGTGCAACACGAAGTTCGCCACGGCATCAGCATCAGCTCGAATCATTACCCGCACCCTGGCTGAATCGAAACCCGGAGCACTGGCCGTGAGCTCGTAACTTCCTGGCGCGAGGTTGGATATCTTGTAGGAGCCGTCTTCTCTTCCTATCGCTGAAAGGCTACTGCCATTGTCTGTATTGAGTACGGAAAGATGCGTGTTCGGAATTCCCGACCCTGATTCGCTTGTTACTTTCCCGGAGAGCGTTCTCGCGGCCACCTGTGAGAAAACCAGAGACGGTGCCACAAAAATCAGCAAGAAGGCGATGGGCGCTAGAGCATGAACTAGTTTTGGTTTAGACAATTCAAGATGGTACAGCCGTGCCCTGCGGATGTATTCTTCCTTCCAGATTTTCCCGGCGCCCCAGCCACGCTGACCCTCAACCGATTTTGGCGTTATACCGGACATGACAATTTCAGTAAGCTCTAAGAGTCGCCCTACCCTGCGTTCCAGCCGTCGGCAGGCGACTCCGTTCCAAGTTCCCGGTCAACGGCTCTATGGAATTACATCGTAGACCAAAATTTTGGCCTCTTCGATAGTTGCTTCCTTTGATTGGGGGATGGGGGGCACCAAGATAACCAGCTTCGGGACCGCCGCGTAAAACCGCTTGAGTTCCGGCACCAGCAGCGTGGTCTTCGCAATCGGCCCGGTCGCCACTCTTCCCAGGCGATCGTAATGGTCGGCGTCAATTTGTTTGAAAACTTCCACAAAACCGGTTGTTCCCGTGTAGTAGATGCGTTTGCTTGGCGCGTCAAACACGAGCTCGTCCACACCGCCTTCTGTGTCTATCGCATCGATCACTTTCCCGCTGTCCGAGTCCATCACCACCAATTTACCGGGCTTATAAATATGTGACCGTTTCACGCGGCTGCCGATAAACAGCCGGTGATGGGCTGCATCCATGTCCACGGCATGGGGCTCCGGCCCTCTCGTGATGGGCCACATGGCGATCACCTTGTGCTTTTCGCGATCAATAACCACCATCTGGCTTGTGTCGCCCATCACTACAAACATTCTTGGTGATTCTGGATCGAGCACCATCCCCGCGGGATTCAGCCCCTCGACCTCAATGCTTCCCGCCAGTTTGCCTTTCTTGACGTCGACGATTTCGATCGAACCTTTCACACCCTCCTTTTTGAGACCATCGGCTCTATCCCCCAGATAAAATAGGTGGGTCGCCGGATCGTAAACCCCGTTGTCTGGCACCCTTCTTGAATCCTTATCCAGTTCATGTCCCGTCAACGGGATATTCTTGATGAGCTCGTAAGTGTCTCCGCTGAATGCTTTGCACGTTGCATCTCCATCGTCCACCCAGATTTCATTGGTCTCAGGGAGATAGATGGTCTTGCGCGGATCTCCTCCGAAACCCGTGATCGTGTGGATCACCTTGCCCACGCGCAGGTCTACGACTTCAATCGTCCTCTGGTGCTCGCCGGGCACGAACAGGCGCTGGCCTCTTACGTCCACTGCCATGTGGTCGAAGTAGCCCTCAACATTCGGCAACGAGATACTCTCGATCAGTTTCATCGGTGGGCTGCTCTGGCTCTGCGCCCCCGGAACTAGAGCCACGCACAAGGCGAACAGAACCGCCAGATACGTTTTCATTTTTTCGTTCTTCAGCTTATATTTCTCGAACATCATTCTCTCTCCTTGTGAAGACCCAAGCCCGCTCTCCGGTGAAGATACGCCCTTCAAATCCGTTGCAGCGCCGGCCGGAGTTCGCGGATATCCTTCACGTCTTCGAGAGCCAACACTTTGTTGATCAGGGTCGCGCAACTTGCCGCTCCCAGGATCGGCGCGATGAGGTCGTGCGCTTTCGCAACAACCTCCTCGCGCGGCAGGGGATTCTCCGCCGTGCCCCGCACGTCTCGGACCCACTCGCTCAGTTGTGTGCCGTCGCCGAGCGTCACCTCGACGATGGCCTCGCGCCTGGGGCGGCGAGCATCGATCCGCGGGTCGGCGACAACCTCTACCTTGGCCCGTTGCTTCAGCACGGCTGGATCTTTCATCCGCGCCTTGTCATGCGCGGATCGGAACGTGACCGTCTTATCCAGCAACATCACCGCGACCATGTGCTGCACGCAGATGTCCGGCATGTCGCGATTGCTTACCGTGTTGGCTTCGTCACTCGCGATCCGCACCACCACTTTCTTCGCGTCGTCAGCTGTGAATGAGCGCTTTTGAAAAAAACCGGCTAGCGCATCCAGCGGAGCCTGGATGGGAGAGCCCACCGTCCACTTCTTGATGTTCGTCCGGGTTATCTCGTAGCGTTCTCCGAGCTTTTCGACGAGTTGCGTGGGATTGGCCTTGACAACGCCATTTTCCCTCGGCGCCAGAGCATCGAAAAAATTGTCGGGGCCCGAAAAAATATCGTCAACACCTGTCCAACCCGCGCGGATCAGCATTCCGGCAATGACGCCGCCCGCTGCAGGCCTCCCCCCAAAGAGGAAAGCCTTCTCCATATGCTCCGCATCGCGGCTCCACGCTCCAATTCCCGATGTTTGTTGAGCACTGTAATCCAGCAGCAGACGCATTTGCTGGGCCTCAAGGCCCGCAGCGCACCCGGCCGCCGCACCCGCAGCGAAGGCCGCAACAGTGCCGTGGGTGCTCCTGTGTGTCGCCACCTGATAACCGGGCCCACCCATGCTCATCGTCACCCGCGTCCCGATGTCATAGCCAAGCGTGACCGCGCGCAAGAAGTGTTTCCCGGAAATTCCAAACTGCTCGCCAGCAGCCAGCGCCGCCGGAACCGCGGAGACACCGGGATGCGATCGGGACGGGCCGTGCGAATCGTCAGTCTCGTCAGCGTGAGCCAGGACTCCGTTGGCCAGCGCTGCTTCGATGGGGCCGCACACGATGTTCGAAGCGACCACCGTCGCAACCTCTTTACCCCCATAGGCGCGCACAAATTCTATCGCCGCCCGGCCAGGACGTATTTCAGAACCGGAAATCATCGCGGCCAGCGTATCCAGAACGTGATGTTTCGCTTTCTCCGCTACGTCCTCCGGCAGTACCCGCTCTCGCGCCTCACTCATATACCTGCTGAGCTTGTCCATAACCGGACTCACGGCTTGCGCCGACTCATCCTGATTGTGGACTGTCTCAGCGAACGCTGTCACAGGCGGGATGGCCCTCGTTGCAAACGCCAAACCCGCGAGTTCAAGCAGGCTTCGCCGCGTCAAAATCGCCGCGCCACTTCCTGTGCGCTCATCTTGGCGTCCGTCATGCCCCATTCGTCTTCTTTTCCCCCGGCACCTTGCGCTAAAGTGAATTTGCTAAGGAATGCGGGAGCACCACAGATCCGACCCGCAATTGAAGGTATGTCATCAACCGAAGCAAATACCTGAAAACAGTATTAATTCTTTGTTAGCTCAGAGGGACATTCTGTTCTACGGCTGACCACTTGGTTTTCCGTCAGCGTTTTCATAACACGGAACAATTCGCCCTTCGCCTCGAACCCCACACCCGGAATATCTGACAGCTTGACGTAGCTGTCCTTGACCGGTATGCCGTCAGCAAATCCACCGAACGGCTGAAAGACTCCTGGATAGGATTCGTTGCCACCTAGCCCCAAACCCGCTGCGATGTTCAACGACATCTGGTGGCCTCCATGCGGAATACAGCGGGCTGGCGACCATCCGTGGTCCTTCAGCATTCCCAAAATTCGGAGGTATTCGACCAATCCGTAGCTCAACGCGCAGCCGAACTGCAGGATGTCGCGATCCGGCCGCAGTTGCGTATAGCGAATGAGATTTCGCGCGTCTTGCAACAAGAATAGGTTTTTTCCCGTCGCCATTGGCCCCGCATAATGATTCGCCAGCCTGGCTTGCAGCTCAGAGTCCAGCGGATCACCCGGCTCCTCAAACCAACGAAGCCGGTACGGGACGAGCGCCTTCGCATAAGCGATAGCATGCTCCAAATCAAAGCGCCCGTTCGCATCCACCGCCAATTGGTCAGAACTCTTCGCGACCTTGAGTACCGCTTCTATGCGTCGCAAGTCTTCCGAAAGCGGCGCTCCACCGATCTTCATCTTCACCACGGAATAGCCAAGATCGAGATACCCTTGCATCACCTTCTGCAGTGCTGACAAATCCTTGGCCGGATAGTAGTAACCGCCTGCCGCATAGACGAAGACTTTGTCGTCGAAGACTCCTCCGCGAAAACGGTCTGCGAGTAACCGGAAAAGAGGCAGCCCGGCGATCTTCGCCACGGCGTACCACACCGCCATATCCAGCACCCCTACCGCAACCGATCTTTCGCCGCGTCCTCCTGGTTTCTCATTCCGCCTGACTACGTCCCAGACTCGCACCGGATCCAGGTTTTCGCCGCTTTCGTCGACCGGCGTTTCAGGCCCTGCAGCCTTAAGCCGCGGAATGAATCGCTCGCGCAGCAGTTCGCTTGGTGCGTATCTGCCGTTCGAACTGAATCCGAAACCAACCACCGGCTTGCCCTGGCGAACCACATCCGTAACCAGCGCGAGGACACTCACGGTCATTTGGCTGAAATCAATGTAAGCGTTTCGAATTTCCGATTTGATGGGCACTACGGTTTCGCGGACATCTATAATCCTCACCACTCCGCCTTCCCGACAAAAACCTATTTTGCTCGGGCTCGCTGCAGTAAGGGTCGCAGTCCCCGGATATCCTTTACCCGTTCCAGGTCGAACACACTCTCAACGAGCTTCGCGCATTGTGTCGCCCCCAGGACCGGTGTTATCAAGTCGCGGGCCTTCGCAACAATTTCCTCACGCGTCATGGGGTTCTTGGGCGTACCCCGCACACTATCAACCCGTTGTGTGAGGTGCGTCCCATCCGTCAGTTGGATCTCCGCAATCGCCACGCGCAAAGGCATCACGCGCTCTAATTGCTCATCAGGAATCAGTTTCACCTTTTCGCGTTCCCGGAGCGTCGCCACATCCTTCATGCGTCCTTTGTCGTGCGCCGAATGGAACGTAACCGTCTTATCCATCAGCATCACTGCGGCCATGTGCTGCAGGCAGATGTCCGGAATCTCGCGGTTGTTCACGATCGCCGCCTCGTCCGTCGCCAGCTGCACCGATACCTGTTGCACTTCATTCGAATGGAAGTCGCGCTGCTCGCGCAGGATTTCGAGGGCGTCCAGAGCCGCCTGGATTGGCGAACCTACCGGCCATTTCTTGATGTTCGTTCGCAGGATTTCATAACGCTCGCCTAGTTGTTCGATCAGTGCTGCCGGATCAGCATGCGGGTTGTATGCTTGAAAGAATTATCCTTCCCCGACAAGATGTCCTCGACGCCCGTCCATCCCGCTTGGACAACCAACGCAGATGTGACTCCGCTGCGCGCCGTCATGCCGCCGAAGTGGAATGCTTTCTGGATGTGGTCGGTGTCGCGGTTCCATGCGCCAAGGCCGGAGGATTGATGGGCCGTATATCCCAGAAGAAATCGCATCTGCTCTGCGTTCAACCTCGCGGCGCTGCCGGCGGCCGCTGCCGCGCCGAAAAGTGGCGAGATGCTGTGAGTGCTCCAGTGGCTCTCCGCTTCAAACTGCTGCCCACCCAGAGTCATTGTGAAGCGCGGTCCAACGTCGTAGCCGAGGGTCACGGCGCGCAGGAAGTGTGCCCCGCTGATTCCGAACCGCTCCCCAGCCGCAAGCGCAGCGGGCACGACCGCACACCCCGGATGTGATTGTGATGGCGCGTGGGAGTCGTCGGTCTCGTCGGCATGGGCCAGCATCCCATTCGTCAGTGCCGCCTCGATCGGGCCGCATACAATTTTCGAGGCAACTACCGTTGCGACCTCCTTGCCGCCATACGCGCCGGCGAACTGCAGCGCCGCGCGTCCGGGCGGCAGCTCCGAACCCGAAATCATCGCCGCCACGGTATCCAGGATGTGTTGCTTCGTTTTCTCGATCACTTCGTCCGGCAGCTCGCGGCCACTCGCTTCGCTCATATATAAGCTGAGTTTGTCCATGACCGCGCTCATGCCTTGCCCAGTCAAATCCGGGCTGGGAAATGGTTCGACTAACGCCATTCCGGGCGGAATGGCCGCACTTGCGACCGCTAGACCTGCGAGTTCGAATAGCTTGCGCCGGGAGAGAATTGCCCGGTGGTCCTCTGCTGGTAGGTATTTGCTTAGTTGATCTCTCATGCTTTCCCCTTCCTGGGGCACCCCGCTATGGCTTTAACCTGTTCAAAAGTGGTCGCGCGAAATCGGTCCTCGTGATGAGACTATGTCACCAGCAAAGTCATATTCCTGAAAACAGTATTAAATCTCTTTAACTCGGCCAGACATTTGCTTATCCACACTGCCTCCCGAACCCCGATTCCCGGAGTGTGGTCCTAGTCACTGTAGGTAGCGATTTTCGGGGTGGCTCATGTGTCTCAACGTGCGAGGGCTAACCTCGACAGTTGTTCTTTTACAGGATCCTGTTCGGAATGCTCACTTATGCAGCTGGCGTCCGGTATCATCGCACACGTGTGGTCCGACCTCGTTGCCCGGTTACTGCACGTTTAGAGATCGAGCAATAGGTGGGCTCCCGGCGGTGATTGATAGCTCCTTTCGGACTGATCTACTGGATTGTGCCCGAGTCGTTGGTAGCTTGGAAACAAACCAGAAACGGGGTTCTGGGAGGCTGGCAAGACAGCGCACGTGGCGTCACTCGGCGGTGTACGCCATAACTAGACGAAGTAGGTGGCATTCACCCCAAAGCTTTCGGTCCAACTTCGGTCCAATTCAAGAGCAGGGTCAATGGCCTTAAAGTCCCGTAAGCGACACCAGATGCGGCACTTAGATGTTTTCTCCCGCCTTTTTCGGGACCAGGAGGTCGATGGTTCAAATCCATTCGCCCCGACCACTTACCTTATTCCTTTCAAGCCATTGCAGCCATTTCTAAAACGGGCGCGGATTCGCGTTTCGCTCCATTCGGTCCAATTGAGCGCTTTTTTGACGAAGACTGCTTCGGTTCAACGCACTTTTTGGACGGAAGGTGGAAACCCAAGCCCGCCTCTTCTGCCACTTGTTTGCGGAACGCCACGTCCTCTTTGATTTTATCGTAGAGGTCGGACATACCTTCTCCGGCATGGCCCATCCAGAAATTGATGAGTCCCGGAGGTGTCGTCGTGAAGTTCCGCAGGTACGTGTTGCGAAAACGCCGGAATGCATGGACGCCGCACTTGGGCTGACCCGGCTTGGAGAAGACTGGGTGCAGCTTGCGTCGCAGGATGCTCGACTGATGGAGCGGCTTGCCGTTCCGCGAACAGAACAGCAGGCCAGACTTCCTCTCGGCATCATGCTTGGCACTCACTCGCCGCGAAATGTACTCCCGTAGCATGGCCGCCATCGAAGGATGAAGGTCCACTTCCCGTTCACCGTTTGCGGTTTTCAGGAAGTCGTGCACTTCCGAACCCCAAGCCTTCTCAACGATCTTGACGGTGGAGCAATCCGGGGACGAGTTGTGGGTTGAGAACCGAGACCGTGGGAGGTAGGGGTGTGGGGGCGTGCTTGCTACTGGAACCGGTCAGTGACCGTTCCGCTTGTCAGTCTGTTGTGTGTCGAAAGGGATTGTGGAATTAGAACGTTCGGTGAGCTATTCGTATCTCAAAGCGACCATCGGATCGACACGCATTGCACGCCACGCGGGAATATAACACGCTGCCATGGCCACTGCCGAAAATAAGATAGCGACTCCGAGGAATGTTGAGGTGTCGGTTGCCTTGATCCCAAAGAGAAGGTTTGTCATCAAGCGGGTTAAAGCCCAGGAGCCTGCTAGGCCCACTGCAACACCAACAAGAGTAAGACCTGAGCCTTCCTTTATGATCAAACACAATACGCTGGCGCGCAGAGCTCCGAGGGCCATCCGGATTCCTATTTCAGCAGTTTTTTGACGGACAGAGTATGCGAGCAGTGCGTACAACCCTACCAGGGAGAAGACCAGAGCGATACCAGAAAACGACGATAGGAGCGTCGTCTGAAAGCGCCGCTCTTCGGTTGCTTCGGAGACAAGCTGGTCCATGGTCCGAGTGTCGGCGACCGCCAAGGCGGGGTCGAGCACGCTTAATTCCCTGCGAACGGCGGCAGTAATCGTTTCCGGTTTCGTGGTTGTCCGAATAACAATCGATGCCGTTGGGAAGGTCGATTGCCAGAATGGCAGGTAAGCTTGTGGCCGCGGCTTCTCTTCCAGGCTTGCATTGCGGATGTCATCAACAACGCCAACGATGGTCCACCACGTCGGTTGAGCGGCGCCATCAATAAAGTGGAAGCGCTTCCCCAACGAACTTTGGCCCGGGAAATATCTCTCTGCGAATGTCTGGCTGACAATAGCCACATTCGGATGGCCTGCGGAATCGATATCTGTGAAATACCGCCCTTCAAGAAGGCGAATCCCCATTGCCGCAAAATAGTGGGGCGTAACGGACCTCGTTTGGAAAAAAACCTTCTCGTCAAAATTGTGCCCCTCTACCGCCAGCCAGCTGAGGCCTTCCGAGTGTCCGAGAGGCAAGTTCGTCACTGCCCCGGCTGCTTGTACGCCCGGCAAGACACTGATCCTGTCGAGCAGGTCCCGGTAAAAGGCGATCTGGCGCTCGGGTTGGTATCTTGCGTCGAGGGAAAGGCTCACGGTAACCGTCGAATGTGGGTCGAAGCCTTTTTCGACGGACAGCACTTTGACGAGACTGCGGATGAGCAGCCCGGATCCCGTTAGCAACACAACTGTCAACGCTACCTGGGCAACGATTAGTCCCTGGCGAAACCGGCTTCGCGTGCCTTTGACGCTTCTATTTCCCGTTTGAGTCAGGACTTGGGCAGGATCGCAACGCGAAACGGCCAACGCAGGAAACAAACCGAACAACAGGCTTGTCAAGATGGAAATGCTCAGCGCGAAGAGCAGAACTCGCACGTCAACGGATGTTTCCTCCAACCGCGGAATGTTCCCGGGATCGAGTCGCACGAGAACGCGAATCGAGGCGAATGCCAACAGGACTCCCAACGTCCCCCCAGAAATACCTAGAAAAAGAGATTCGGCGAGAAGCTGGCGAAGCAAGCGTGCCCGCCCCGCACCGAGGGCGGTCCTCACTCCCATTTCACGAATTCGAGCGCTACCACGCACCATCGCCAATCCTGCAACGTTGCTGCAAGCAATCAACAACAAAAGTCCTACAGCCCCCATCAGAAGCAGGAGCGCGTGTCGCGAACCAGCGGTGACGGAATCGAACAAGGGCTGGACTTGCGCCCCGAACCCGCGATCCTTTGGCGGGCGCAGCAAATCAATGCTCGCCATGAGCGAACTCATCTCTGCCTGTGCCTGCTCCACGGAAACGCCCGGACGCAATCGGCCAATGGCGTCTCCAGCGCTGTCTTCGCGATTGGCCTTTTGCTCGGCTGGCATAGCCCAGGGGATCCAAATGTCGGTTACCTTGGGCGCATCGAGTACATCCGTGGCTCGCGGAAACGCAAAGCCAGCGGGCATAACGCCAATGATCCGATAAGGTCTCGCATCGAGGAGAAGTGTCTTGCCCAAAACGCCCCTCTCCGCTCCGAATCGTTCTCGCCACAATCTGTGGCTGATTACTGCGACTTGCTCGTGTCCGGGTCCGTCGTCCTCGGAATTAACCGTGCGTCCCAACTCTGGCGCCACTCCCATCGTCTCGAAGAAGCTTCCTGTAACCCTTGCTCCACTCAAGGCGTCCGCGCGCCCATCCGCCGCAACATTGAATTTTGCAGTGCCAAATAAAGCGAGGCTCACGAATGAGCGATTCTGCTTTTGCAGGTCGAAGAAGTCTGCATTCATCGGTGTCAGATATTCGATAGGTAGTTGAAATCGCGGATTGGGCGACCATAGATATACAAGGCGATCGGGATGCGGGTAGGGCAGCGAACGTATCAGAACGGCATTGATTAAGCTAAAGACTGTCGTGCTGGCACCGATGCCGAGGACCAGTGTGAGAACGGCGACGGCGGTGAAGCCGGGAGACTTGCGCATAGTCCGCAACCCGTACCGCAAATCCTGAATCAGGTCTTGAATCCAGTTAACTCGGCGCGCGTCGCGACACTCTTCTTTTACCTTCTCCCCGCCGCCCAGGTCTAGCCGCGCACGGCGGTGCGCCTCTTCTTGCGTCATCCCCTGCACGACGTATTCCTCGGTTTTTCGTGCGAGGTGGTCGCGCAGCTCGTCGTCCAATTCCTGGTCCGCCTGCGCCCAGTGAAACAATGACCGGAGCCGCAGGGGAATCGTGAACAGCCAATGTTCCGGTCGCATACTCCGACCCTCCTCTACTCATACCTCAAAGCGACCATCGGATCGACGCTCATTGCCCGCCGCGCTGGAATGTAGGTGCCAACGAGCGCGACTCCACCCAGCAGCAGCGACAAGGCAGCGAAGGTGAGGGGATCGTAAGGTCGAACGCCGTACAGCAGGCCGGCCAGCAACCGTGTGAGGCCCAAGGCCAGAATGATGCCCGCAACCAGGCCAATCAAGGTGGGACGCAGCCCCTCCCGGAGCACCAGCCCCAAAACGTCGCGCCGGGTGGCGCCGAGAGCCGAGCGGATGCCGAGCTCATGCGTGCGGCGACTGATCGAATAAGAAATCACCCCGTAGATGCCGATGCCGGCCAGAAGCAGAGCGATGGCGGCGAAGATGCCCAGCACGGAGGCGGAGACGTGCTGGCGCCAGATTGACTCGGAAATGACCTCCTGCATGGTTCGCAACTGTATCACTGGCTGATCGCTGTCGACCTGCTGCACCGCCTGGCGCACGGCCATGGCCACGTCGAGCGGGTCCGACACCGTGCGGATGGCGAAGGTCACCAGGAAGGAAGCAAACGGGTGCTGAGCGTAGGGCTCGTACAACTCCGGCTGCGCCTGCGATTCAACCGAGTCCTGTTTAGAGTCCGCAACCACGCCCACGATCGTGGCGGACGCGCCTTTCGGGCAGACGCCGGGCAGTTGTTGGATGAGGGCGTCCTCTCCGGGCCAGTAGAGGCGCGCCATCGCCTGATTGACGATCCGAACGCAGGGAGCGTCAATCCGATTTTCGGCCTCGGTGAAATCGCGTCCCTCGACGAGGCGCGTGCCCATGGCCTGAAAGTACTCCGGACTGACGCCGCGTCCGGCTACCAGGACGGTGCTGCCAGGACCGCCAGGGGAGTTCGGCGGGGAGGGAAATGCGAGCGAGACATGGAATCCCGTGAACGGCAGGTTGTTCGCCATTCCCGCAGACTTTACGCCCGGAATGTCCCGGATACGTGCCAACACGCCGCGGTAGAAGTCGGCAGACTGCGGGGGCGAATACTTGTAGTTCATCAGCGGCACGCGTACGGTCAGGAGGTGATCGGGATCGAATCCCGTTGGCGTGGCGGCCAGCTGCCGGAAGCTTTGAACCATCAAGCCCGCCCCGACGAGCAGCACCAGGGCGAGCGCGATTTCGCAGGTCAGCAGCGCGCTCTGCAGACGCGTTCCGCGAGCGCCGGCCGCAGCCCTTCCGTGCTCCTTCAGCCACTCGCTGATGTCGATGCGCGAAGCCCTCAAAGCCGGCAGCAATCCGACGCCGATTCCGGTGAGCAGGGAGAGGGCCGCCGCAAAGCCAAAAACCGCCAGGTTCATCGAAATGTGGTGCAGCGCCTGGGTCTCAACCAGGTTGTACTGCGGAACCAGACTGACGATCACGGCGAGGCCCGAGCGCGCCAGCATCACGCCGCCGACGCCGGCTGCAGCCGCAAGCAGCACACTTTCCACCACCAGTTGCCGGACCAATCTCGGCCGACCAGCGCCCAGCGCGGCACGAACCGCTATTTCGCCCTGACGCGCCGTGCCCCGAGCGAGCAGCATGCTCGCCACATTCGCGCAGACGATCATCAGCATGAAAGCCACCGCGCCGAGGAGCGCGAAGATCGCCTCACGGAGCATTCCCCGAACCTCCGGACTCCTGAAGGGAACTACGGGAGCGCTCCACCCGGAGTTTGTCTTGGGGTACTGTACCGCGAGGCGTGCTGCGACGGTGTCCATGACGGCCTGAGCCTGCCGGAGCGTAACGCCTCGATTCAGGCGCGCGACCACGCTCAGCCTGCGATCCTCATGGTTCGCTCGGTCCGCCGCGCTGAATGTCAGCGGAGTCCACATCTGCGTGTTGGCTGCCGGAAACTCAAAGTCCGCTGGAGCGATTCCAATAACCCAGTACAACTTGCCGTCGAGCGCAAGCGCCTTCCCAAGGATCCGGGGATTAGACGCAAAGTGACTTCGCCAGTACTGATGGCTCAGGATCACCGCCTGAGTCTCGTTCGGAGCGAACGTACGGCCGCGGAAGGCGTTGACGCCCAGCACTTGAAACAGGTTCGGTGTCACCGGCGACGCCCAGACTTCGTCCGGGTCGCCGCCGCCGGTCAGCGCGTGAAATTCCCACGACTGATACGCAGCGACTCCTGTGAACACCGGGGCCTGTGCTTGCCAGTCTGTGAAGTCTCCGGCGGACACTTCGTTGATACACCGGGCGCCGTCGTGGGGCCCTTTTCAGTGATCGCCACAAGTTCGGCGGACCTCGCATAAGGCGCCGAATGGAGCCAGCACGGTGTCGACCACGCTGAAGATGGCGGTCGTGGCGCCGATGCCGAGGGCGAGGGTGATGATCGCAACCGAGGTGAATCCCGGGCTCTTGCGCAACATGCGGAGGCCGAAACGAAGATCTTGCGCGAGATCCTGCAGCCAATTCATTTTGCGCATATCCCGGCACCTTTTGTTTGTTCGACTCCGCCCATTTCAAGCAGCGCGATCCGCCGCGCCGCTTGCGCCGCCATTCCCTTGGCGACGTATTCCTCAGTTTTCTGTTCGATGTGATCCCAGAGTTCCTCCTCCAGTTCCTGGTCAACCTTTCTTTGGCGAAATAACGACCTCAACCGAAGAGGAAACATGTACAGCCAATGTTCAGGTCGCACGACACGACCCTCCTTCACTCATGTCTCAATGCAACCATGGGATCAACGCGCATGGCCCTCCGCGCGGGCAAGTAGCTCGCGGCGAGCGCGACCGCCGCCAACAACAGCGAAGCGGCGGAGTAGGTCAGCGGATCAAGGGGCGGCACGCCAATGAGCAAATTGCCGACGAGCCGGGCCATTGCGGCCGCGGCGAGAACTCCCGCAATAACGCCAACGCCTACGATGGCGAGTGCCTGAGCAAAAATCATTTTCAAGGTTTGAAATGGCTGAGCACCGAGCGCCATACGGATGCCGATCTCGTGAGTGCGCTGGCTCGCCGCGTAGGAGATCACGCCGTAGACGCCGACGACGGCGAGAAGCAGCCCGAGAGTTCCCAAGGCACCAGCCAGGGCCGCCACAAATCGGAACAGTAGGAAACCATTCCAAGTGTCGAGCGCGTCGGTCATGGTTTGCACGTCGAAAACCGGCATGGCAGGCTCGAGAGAGTGGATCAGGCTGATCATTTCCCGCGCCAGCGCTTCGGGAGCGGCTGCGGTGCGGGCTTGAAGAGTCGCAATGGGATGAATGTGCTGGGCGAGTGGGACGTAGAAGAAGGGATGGATTTCCGTGAGGTCGTCAAGACCGCTGGAGGCCCCCCGGCTATTTTTGACTACGCCAATGATTTCCACGGAGTGGCTCGGATCATGGGTGGTGCTGAAGCGCCGGCCGATGGGATCCTGGCCGCGCCAGAAGCCATCGGCCATGGATTGGTTGACGATGGCTACAAATTGCGAGTCCCGAGTGTCGGAGTTGCGGAAATCTCGGCCACTAAGCAACGGGATGCGCATCGTCTGGAAATAATCCGGTGTGACAGCGTTGTAGCCCGCGAAAGGAATTCCCTCGTTTGGAGGGGCTTCATAGCCATCAACCTTCAGTCCGGCAGCGTAATCGTAATAACCCATGGGCACCGCGGCGGCGAGGCTGGCGGATTGAACGCCCGGGATGGCGTGGGCCCGGTCGAGAAGAGTCTGGAAGAAGCTGCGGGCATGAGTTTCGTCATAACCTGCTTCGTGCGGATCAATGGACAGATTCAGAACATGCGTGGGATCGAAGCCGAGGTCCGAGTGCTGAATGTTTTCGAGACTACGCGTGAAAAGGCCAGCCACAATCAGCAACATGAGCGAGCCGCCGACTTGCGCGGAGACGAGCGCGCCACGCAGACGATGGCCGCTAACACTGAAGGTGCGTCCCCCCTCATGAAGGACTTTGTTCACGTCGCCACGCGCAGTGCGAAGTGCCGGAACCGGTCCGACGAGCAAAGTAGTCAAAGCAGCGGCAGCCAAAGCGTAAAGGAATACGCGCCAGTCAAAACGAAAATCGAGCACGATGGGGAGCGCCGTGTGGAACGAGATGGAGCTGAACGAGCGGCTGCCGCCGACTCCGAGAATGATTCCGGCGGCGCAGCCCAGTGCGGCGAGCAGAAGGCTCTCGGTGAGCAACTGGCGGATGAGCCGGCCGCGCGTCGCTCCCAGGGCCGCTCGCATGGTGACTTCGCGCTGGCGCGCCGCCGCGCGGACCAGGCAAAGGCTGGCGATGTTCATACAGGCGAGGACAAGGATGGAAGCCGCGAGAATCAGAAACAACGCGCTCGCAAGAGCCAGTATGCGCGGACCAGCGGGGCCGAGCGACATGCTAACCGGGCCAAGTTGGATGGCGCGAAGCGTGAGCCAAGCATCCGCTTTCGCATTTTGCAGAGTCAGGCGCTGTGAGACCACTTGCATGGCTGAATCGGCTTGCCGCAGGTTGGCGTCTGGTTTTAACCGTGCAACCAGCGTGAACCTTGGTTCACGCGCGGTGAGAAAGTCGTTCGACGCGTCTCCCAGCACCGCTGCCATTCCCACAGGCAGATAGCCTTGCGTGTCGAGCAAGGCATTAAGGCCATGGAAACTCTCCGGGGCGACGCCGATGATGGTTACCGGCTGGCCGTTGACGGAGGCTTTCTTGCCGACAATGCCAGGGTCGGCATTGAACCGCGATTTCCAGTAGGAGTAACTCAGAACAAGAACGGGACCGGCGCCGGCGACTTGTCCTTCCGAGGGAAGCATGAAACGCCCGAGGGCAGGCTTGATGTCTATGAGGTCGAAGAAATTACTAGCCACGTAGAACGCCCACATCGGCTGGCTCTTGCCGTCCACGCTCAGACCGTCCATCTGATACATCTGCAATGCGGAGACGTCCGAAAAAACATCCCGCGTCTCTTTGCGAATCTCGAGATAGTCCGGGTAGGAAAACGTCGTGCCAGTGCCGCCATCCTTCCCGGTAGACGCTAGAAAAACCATCTGCTTCGGGTGGCTGAGGGGGAGAGGCCGAAGAACAAGACAATCCACCAGGCTGAAGATCGCGGTGTTTGCGCCGATTCCGAGCGCCAGTGTCAACACGGCGACCGCTGTGAACCCGGGAGATTTCCGCAATACGCGCAGACCAAACTGCAAATCCTGTACGAAGTCCTGAATCAGATTTACACGCCGCGCGTCGCGGCATTTCTCTTTGGTCTGCTCGATACCACCTAGGTCCAGTCGCGCGCGACGGTGTGCCTCTTCTCGCGTCATCCCTTGTGCGACGTATTCCTCGGTTTTTCGTGCGAGGTGGTCGCGCAGCTCGTCGTCCAATTCCTGGTCCGCCTGCGCCCAGTGAAACAATGACCGGAGCCGCAGGGGAATCGTGAACAGCCAATGCTCCGGTCGCATTCTCCGGCCCTCCTCTACTCCTATGAAAATAGCCGCGTATCTCATTGAAAAGATTGGCTCAACAGTGAGCGGCTATTTTCATCCTTCGTTGTGGCTCTCCGAGAGCCATGAGTTACTCGTACCTCAGCGCGACCATAGGATCGACTCGCGACGCCCGCCGCGCTGGCAGAAACGCAGCAAGCAGTGCGATTGCAACCAAGGAGATCGTTGCTCCCATGAGCAGCGAAATGTCCGTCGGCTTGATGCCGTAGAGCATTCCGTAGATCTCCGAAGACAGCAAACGGGCGGCCACAAGAGCGCCGCCGACACCTATCGCAACGCCGCAGAGGATGACTACGAGCGTTTGGCGCAACACGAGTATTCGGACATCCCTTCGCTGAGCTCCCATAGCCATGCGAATGCCGAACTCATTCGTTCGGCGTGAGACGCCATAGGCAACAACCCCGTAGAGCCCAATCGCTGCGATTAGGCAAGCCAACACCCCGAATACTGACGACAACAATGCAGTCAGGCGCTCCTGGGAAATCATGCCATTGATGACCGTGTCAAAGGGTTGCATCTCCTGAATTTGCAAAATCTTGTCGCTTGCCCTTACTTCCGTCCTTACGATACCTGCCAATAATTGCGTATTGAGATTGGCGCGAACGAGAAAACTGTCGCCCTCCCGAGCCGGCAAATACACCATCGGCCATACCCTCTCGCGAACTCCATAATGCTTGGCATCACGGACCAGACCGACAATTTCGCGAACGATTTCCGGTTCAAAGTCGAGTTTGATGCGCTGTCCGATAGCGGATTCTGAACCGAAATAGTGGCGGGCAAAGCTCTCGTTGACCACAGCTACCGGGGGCTTCTCGGCCTGATCTTGGAAGTTCAAATAGCGACCCTGTAAAAGGCCCAAGCCAATAGCCTCGAAGAATCCAGGTCCCGCCGATATCAACCCCACGTCATTATCTTTTCCAGGCGATGGGTTCCCAATTACATCAACACTACCCGACCAGCCGCCGTCCCCGTACATGCTACCCGACGAATAGCTTGCAACGATCACACCGGGATGCGATTCCAAGCGCTGTTTAATTTCTGCACAAGCTTGACGAAGACGGTCCTGGGAAGTTCCCTTCGGGTGAGAGAGGTCGAACGTGACGACGTTTTCGGCGTGGAAGCCGAGGTCGCTGCTCTTGAGATTGTGCAAGGTTTTAACAAACAATCCAGCGCCAACCAACAAGGGCAAGGAGAGAGCGAGTTGACCAGCGACGAGAAGTCTTCCCCGCCAGCCTGACCCAATTACACGCTGGCCACCATGCAAGCTCATCTCGAGTTTTTCTCTGGAAGCGCGCAGTGCCGGGCCAAGCCCAAATAGTATGGCCGTCGCAACGGCAACCCCGCCTGTAAAGCCAAACACGGCAAAATCCGGCCGGAGATTAAACGCTACGGGCAGCGAAGATGGAGGAAGCAGAGAAACTAGTAGGCGTGTGCCCCAGGCCGACAAGAGTACGGCGACCAAGCAACCGGAGAGCGCCAGGGTCAAATTCTCTGTGAACAATTGCCAGGCAATCCGCGTACGGCTGGCACCGAGAGCTAGGCGGACCACGATCTCACGGTGACGGGCGGCGTTGCGCGCCAATATTAGGTTGGCTATGTTCGCACAGGAAATCAGAAGTACGACGGCGGCAACGCCAAACAGAACTAGCAGCGGTTTCTCATATTTGCGTCCCGTGGTCGCAAGGCCTGAGGCGGCGGGACGAACAGTAATATGCTGGGCTGCGAGCATCTGTTTGAAGCGCGGCGAAGCAGTGGGTAGGAGCGCATCAGCAACATGCGCGCGGAATGCAGCCTCGAACATGGCCTGAGCCCGTCCTGGGTCAACTCCGTCATGTAGCCGTACAAGGAGGCGCAGCCAATTGAGGTTCGGGTCCGGTCGCCATCCTCGATCAGCGCCCGCAGCGGTCGCGGGCACCCACATGTCTACTGAGACCTCCGGTTCGATTCCGGTGAACCCGGGCCTGGCGATGCCAACGACCGTATAGGGCGTCTCGTCATAAAAAATTGTCCTACCGAGAACCGATGCGTCGGATTGGAAGCGGCTCTTCCAGAACGTATAACTCAAGACTGCAACGTGATTCCCTCCCAGGACGTTATCGTCTTGCGGTTCGAGGACGCGACCCACAATTGGCCCAACGTTTAGAACAGAAAAGAAATTACCCGAAACGGCCTCTCCCGCAACACGCTGATCGGAAACTCCGTTGAGTCCAAATTTGCGCGCCCCAACAACTTCTGTGGCGAAGACTTCGCCCCAAGCGGAGGCTGTTTTGGCGAATTGCTGAAAGAGCGGATAGGAGTAGCTAAATTCGCCAGCGAAGTCGCCTTCCGAAGAGGCGCGCATTACATGAAAGATTTCCTTAGGATCGTTGACCGCCAGCGGCGTCCACAGAGACACGTGGAGGAGCGTAAATATCGCAGTGTTGGCACCGATGCCGAGAGCAAGCGTCAGGATAGCGACCGCCGTGAAGCTGGGAGATTTGCGCAACATGCGCAGACCAATGTGCAAATCCTGGACGAAATTCTGAATCCAGGTGACACGGCGTGCGTCGCGGCATTGCTCTTTGGTCTGCTCGACACCGCCTAGGTCGAGCCACGCCCGCCGCCTCGCTTCCGCTGGTGCCATCCCTCGTGCAACGTATTCCTCGGTTTTTCGTTCGAGGTGGTCGCGCAGCTCGTCGTCCAATTCCTGGTCCGCCTGCGCCCAGCGAAACAACGACCGCAGCCGCAGGGGAATCGTGAACAGCCAATGCTCCGGTCGCATTCTCCGGCCCTCCTTCACTCCTATGAAAATAGCCGCGTATCTCATTGAAAAGATTGGCTCAACAGTGAGCTGGCTATTTTCATCCTTCGTTGTGGCTCTCCGAGAGCCATGGGTTACTCGTACCTCAGGGCAACCATGGGATCGACACGCATAGCGCGGCGGGCGGGTAAATACCCCGCCACCAGCGCCACCGCCGACAGCACTCCCACCGCTACCGCCATCGTGTATGTGTCCTGCGCCGCCATGCCAAACAACAAGCTCTGCAACAAACGCACTGAGCCCAGCGCCACTCCCACCCCAATCGCCACGCCCACGACCAGGATCAGTAGTACTTCGCGCAACACAAGTCTCAAGATTGATCCCGGCTGCGCCCCCAGCGCCATCCGCACCCCAAATTCCGTCTGCCGCTGCGTCACCAGATAGCTCACCGCCCCAAACAGCCCCATCATCGCCAGCAACAACCCCAGCATTCCAAAAAATCCAGATACTGCGGCCAACAGCCGCTCCTGCACGAGATCGTCACCCACTTGACCAGCAAGCGTACGAAAGTTCAGAGGAATGTCCTTACTCACCTCTGCCGCAGCCCTCCGTACGGGTTCAATCAGCATCTCGGGCGCGACAGTCGTTCGAAGCACGAACTCTTCAACAGATACGCGTGAAGGTATCTGGGCCGCGGGAAAGAACACTGTCGGCGGAACAACTTCTCGCACTCGTTCGTATTTGGAGTCCTTCACCACACCTACAATTTCTACTTGTGCCGGTTCGTCTCCCCACCGGAAATGTCTTCCCAGTACGTTCCCGCCTGGAAAGAATTTGCGCACTGCCGTCTCGTTCACGATCGCCACATGTGCGGAATTCTTCGAATCGTGTTCATCGAAGTCGCGCCCCTGCAGGAGAGGGCTGCGCAATACCGCGAAATAACCAGGACTCACGAAGTTGAGGTAAATGGATGCCTCATCGCCTGTGGGCGCATTGGGAGCATCTGTGTGAATGATTTGAAGCCAATTGTCATCACCAATGGGTGTTGTAAACGCACGGGCCGTCGAAAGGACGCCCGGAAGTGCACGCAGCCTCGGCTCGATCTCTTCATAAATCGCTGTTCGCTTTTCAGGTCCTGCCTTCGCCGTGTCTACCGCGAACCACGGTGGCGTCGCGCTGACCACCAAAACATTGCTACGGTCGAAACCTAGGTCAAGAGTCACCAGCTTCACAAAACTGCGGAGCAGCAGGCCACCTCCGATCAACAGCACGAGCGTAAGCGCTACCTGCCCGGCCACAATCCATCGGCCTGCTCCTAATCCCCGTGCATCTCCGGCGCAGGCCCTAGCCTTCATCGCCTCAATCAGCGCGATCCTCGTCGAACGAAATGCGGGCAACAGCCCAACCAGAATCGCCGTGAGAGCCGCAGACAGCGCCGTGAATACCAGCACCCTTGCGTTGATGGAAAGATCGAGAAAGACGTCGTTTTCTGCAGTAGCTAATTGCCGCACCAGTAGCGCGCCGCTCCACTTTGCAAACAGCACCCCAAGTCCGGCCCCCACAAACGAGAGCAGCACAGATTCTGTGAGCAGTTGACGAATCAACCGGCCCCGCCCCGCTCCAAGGGCTTTGCGGACGGCGATCTCCTTTCCACGGGCTGTGCCCCTCGCCAGCATCAGGCTTACGATATTCGCGCACGCGATGAGCATCACCACCGCGACGATGACCATCAGCACGCGCAACGCCTGCCCAAACTCGCCGCGCAGTTCTGAAGTTCCCACACCCGCCGGAACGCTTACCAGTTTTGCCCTCAGGAATCGCCGTTGACCTTCTGCATCCCAGCCCGGTAGCGCCGCATTCATCACTCCGGGCGAAAGTGCTTCTAGCCGTGCATTCAGTTGCACTGGTGTTATTCCCGGTTTGACGCGGCCCATGATGCTCAGCCACCAGCGCGAGCGGCTCTCTGTGTTTCGCTTATCGAAGAGCGCGCTCGCGCAGATCGGCACAGCCACGTCAAACTTCTTCCCTACCTCGACGCCGTAGAAGCGCGGCGCGCTGACACCGATCACCTCGAACGGTTGCCCGTACAAGGACAGCGTCCTGCCCAGTACGTTCCTCTCGCGACCAAAATTTGTCTCCCAGAATCCATAACTCAACACCGCAACGGGAGCGCAGCCCGGTCGGTCATCCGCAGCTGCAATCAACCGGCCTTCTGCTGCATTCACTCCGAGCGTGGTGAAGTAGTTCCCACTCACGAACAAGCCCTGCACCGCTCGAACGTTGCCGCTCCACTCCAGCGTGAATGGTTTCGAACGGCTCCAGGCAAACACTCCCGCGAAGGCCTCCTCCTGATCACGCACGCCTTCCCACAGAGCATTCGTGAAACCATCGCGGGCTTTGTCCTCGGGCTCCTGACGCAGAAGCAGCACCAGCTCTTGCGGATTTCCTACCGGCAACAGCCGCAGCAGCACCGCGTCCATCATGCTGAAAATGGTGGTAGTGGCGCCGATGCCGAGCGCGAGCGTGACAAGAGCAACAGCGGTGAAGCCGGGAGATTTGCGCAATATGCGCAAACCAAAGTGCAAATCCTGTACGAAGTCCTGAATCAGATTTACACGCCGCGCGTCGCGGCATTTCTCTTTCGTCTGCTCGATACCGCCCAGGTCGAGTCGCGCCCGCCGCTGCGCTTCCTCTGGTGCCATCCCTTTTGCGACGTATTCGTCGGTTTTTCGTTCGACGTGGTCGCGCAGCTCGTCGTCCAGTTCCTGGTCGGCCTGCGCCCTGCGAAACAACGACCGCAGTCTTAGGGGAATCGTGAACAGCCAATGTTCCGGTCGCATTCTCCGGCCCTCCCTCACTCGTATCTCAGGGCTATCATGGGATCGACGCGCGTCGCGCGCCGTGCGGGGACGTAGGATGCTGCCAGCGCTGAGAGGACGAGGGCCACCACCACTGCTGCGAAGGTCTCTGGGTCGCCTGGTTTGACTTCGAATAAGAAATTCGCAAGCACGCGCGTTAAACTGAGCGCGCCAGCTCCCCCCAGAATGATTCCCATCGAAATCAGAACGAGCCCTTTTCTCAGGAGCATCTGTAATACGTCAGCACTCTGCGCGCCCAAAGCTATGCGGACGCCGATCTCTTGTGTGCGTTGCGCGACCGAGTAAGCCAAGACGCCATAAACGCCCACGATCGTCAGGACCAACGCAACGAGGGCGAATGTCATCAGCAATCTCGCCTGGAAGCGCGGCTCGGCGGTCGTCGTAGCAAGCAGGCTATCCATGGAAGTGATCGACACTGGCTGGTCCTTATCAATTTCTCGCAGAATGCTCCGCATCCCGGCAGCAACGTTTTCGGAAGGCGATGCGGTTTTCACGACGAACGTCATATGGCTGAGAAGGAATGGGTGCGTGATCTGAAGATAGGACTGGTAAATTGCGGGATCGGATTTTTCCGCCAACCCTTTTTGCTTCACGTCATCTGCAACGCCGATGACGGTGAGCCAGTCTCCAGGTCCAGGATCATCTTCCATCGAGATGCGCTTCCCGATCGGATCTTCGCCAGGCCAGAGCGTTTGCGCGACGGACTGGCTCACGACAACGACCGCTGGCGCAGTGGCAGTATCGCGTTCGGTGAACTCACGTCCGCGGAGCAAGTGGATTTCCATCGTCCTAAAATAACCGAAACTCACGCAAGGCTTATCGACGATGAAGCCCTTCGGCCGCAAACCGCCTTCGACTTGGAAATCGCCTCGGGTCAACTCTTCGGCGAGCGGAAGGTAGTTCACCAGCGCGGCAGCGAGCACGCCTGGCAGCCGGGAAAGCTCTGCCATCGTTCGTGTATGAAACGCTTGCAACTGAGCCGCTGCGCGATAATTAGAATCGGGCAAGTCGACCGTGAGAGTGATCAGGCGCTGCGTCGAAAAACCAGGATCCACACTCCTCAGACGCAAGAAGCTCTTCAACATTAAACCAGCGCCGGTAAGTAGGATGAGCGCGAGGGCGATCTCTGAAATGGTCAGTGCGCCTCGAATACCTTCATGGCTCCGAGTCAGGGTGCGTCCCGCCGAACTCAACGCCTCGCGCGTGCTATGTCGCGTAGCCCGAAACGCCGGGGCCAAGCCGAACAGAATGCCAGTAAGAATCGAAAGGCCAGCGGTGAAGGCAAGGACCCAACCATCGATCCGAATCATCTCCGTGCGCGGCACTGTTCCCACAGGCGCGAGAGCGGTGAGGGCCGGCACACCCCAAAAGGCCAGTAACATTCCAGCCGTGCCTCCCGCGAGGGAAAGCAAGATACTCTCTGTTAGCAACTGACGCACCAGCCGCCAACGGTTTGCGCCCAAGGTGCAGCGCACCGCGATTTCATGTCCTCGGCCGGCTGCCCGGGCCAAAAACAGATTGGCCACGTTCACGCAGGCGATCAGCAGAACGAACGCCACCGCGCCAGCGAACACGAGCAGCGAGCGACGAATGTTTGCAACGAATAAATCCTTTAATGGAATAATTTGCGGCCAACGGTCGCTTTTGTCCTCGCCTGGACCGAGAGGCAGCCCGTCGGCGAAGGTTTCGAGTGCAACGTGCGCCTGTTGAGGCGAGACGCCGGGTTTCAGACGGCCCACTACTGGCCGAATGAAGGAATTGTGACCGATTTGCACGGCCAGCGGCATCCATACCTTGACTTCGGGCAGTGCAAAGCCGACGGGCATGATGCCAATCACGGTGCGGGCCACGCCGTCGAGGCGAATTGGTTTCCCTACAATTTGCGGGTCAGACCCAAAGCGCTCCTGCCAGAGGTTGTTGCTGATTACGGCGATATTGTCGCGGCCCGGCTGATCTTCTCCGGCAAAAAATTCTCGACCGATTGCGGGGTGGGACCGAAGCGTCGCAAAAAAATCGGTCGTGACATACGAGACGGGAATTTGGACCGGATCACCCGCGTCAGTAAGATTTGCCCTATCTCCTCTGGTAAACGTCGCTGTGCGCTCGAACACCTGATCCTGACCACGAAACGCGAGGTAATCGCGATCGGAAACGCCGGGTTCCCATCCGAAAGGGCCAACTCGCGGCACCAGCGAAACCAGGAACAGACGATCCGGTTCCGGGAACGGCATGGGCCGCAACAACACGCCGCTAACGACAGTGAAAACGGCCGTGTTAGCGCCGATGCCAATGGAAAGTGTTAGGACGGCAACGGCGGTGAACCCGGGAGATCTGCGCAGCATCCGCAGCCCGTAGCGCACATCTTGCGCAGAGTCCTGAATCCAGTTCACGCGTCGCGCGTCGCGGCATTTCTCTTTGGTCTGCTCGATACCGCCCAGGTCAAGTCGCGCGCTGCGGCGCGCCTCCTCTTGTGTCATCCCTTGTGCGACATATTCCTCGGTTTTTCGTTCGAGGTGGTCGCGCAGCTCGTCGTCCAATTCCTGGTCCGCCTGCGTCCAGCGAAACAACGACCGCAGCCGCAGTGGAATCGTGAACAGCCAATGCTCCGGTCGCATACTCCGACTCTCCTTTACTCGTACCTCAGAGCGACTATCGGATCGACACCCATCGCGCGACACGCGGGCAGATAGCACGCCGCCACGGCAACCGCCACAAACAAAATTGGCACTGCGGTGAACGTCAACGGATCATTGGGCGCGACCTGATACAGCAATGTCGTGAGCGACCGGGTCGCTGCCAGCGCCACGACGATGCCCACCGCGACTCCTACCACCGCCAGCTTCAATCCACTGCCAATGACCATGCGCAGTACCTGCACCGGGCTTGCGCCCAGCGCCATGCGGATGCCGATTTCGTGGATCCGTTGCGAAACCAGATGGGCCATTACGCCATAGATTCCGATCGTCCCCAAAAACATGGCCAGCGCGCCGAAGAAGACCATGAGCTTGGTCATCACGCGGTACCCTGCGTCCACAACAGCTATCAGGGTTTCGAGGGGAGCCGAAGAAATCGGCTGGTCGTTGTCTACCGACCAAATCGCATCGCGGATAGCGGCGGCCATCATCGTCGGATCAGCGGATGAGCGCACAACGAACGCCAGAGTCGAGGAAGGAAATTGGGCTAGGGGAACGAACATCAGCCATCCGCCTCGCTCTCGCAGGTGATCTCTCATAATGTCCCGTACTACCCCCACAATTGTGGCGACGGTATGTTGTTCGCCAAATCGAATTTGTCGTCCAATGGGATCTTCATTCGGCCAAAATTCCCGCGCGAAGCTTTGCGTGATAATCACGACTGGCGAACTTCCTTGCGAGTCCGCAGAATTAAAAAAGCGGCCTTTGACCAGCCCAATCTGCATCGTCGAAAAATAATCGGGGGAGGCGGCCGCAAAGCCTGCGCCAGTTCTTTCTCCCGGCTGAGAAGGCCTCCTAACGGCTTCCACTTCGACGCCCTGGCCAAAGCCGCCGAACGGAACGTTGCTGGCCGCGCCCGCCGAAGCTACCCCCGGCAACGCACGGAGGCGCGCCAGAACTTCTTCACCGAAATTTCTCTTCTGCGAGTCATTTATGTATTTCGTCCTGGGCATCACAAGTTGCGCAGTCATGACGTTTTCCGGGTTGTAACCGGGGCTGGTGCGTATGGAAATGATGAAGCTCTTAACCACCAATGTCGCTGAGATGAGCACAACCACAGCGAGCGCTATCTCCGAAGCTACGAAGATTCGCCGCAAACGTGCGCCCCGTTGGCCGCCCGACGCCTGGCCTGACGCTTCCTTGAGCGTCTGATTAACGTCTAGCCTTGCATTCTGGAACGCCGGCGCCAGCCCGAACACTAACCCACACACGAGTGCAATTCCGAGCGTGAACGCCAGTGTCACGAAATCCAGGTCAACGTGTCCGTAATTGATCATGTATCCGCGAATGCGGCCCGGAATCCACGACTCGATCAGTCTCATCAACCAAAAGCCGAAAAGAGTTCCGGCGACTCCGCCCAGGAAAAAGAGAAGCAGTGATTCCGTCAGAAGCTGCCCAGCCAGCCGGCCTTCGGTCGCGCCAAGCGCCCCGCGTACGGCGAACTCCCTCGTGCGGCTTGTCGCCCGAGCCAGCATCAGATTTGCAACGTTCGCGCAGGCGATCAAAAGGATTAGCCCTACGATCACGAAGACAATCATCAGCTCAGGCCCTCCTTCTTTTCTGCGAATATCCCAGGTCATGGAGTTGACAAGCCAGGTGAGATTGGCGTTCGTCTGTGAAAACTGCTTTTCAAGGCCTGAAAAAAACACTCCTGCTTCCGCTTCAGCTTGCTCTTGCGTCACGCCGGGCTTCAGTCGGCCAAATGCAGGAAGCCAGCTACCGCTGCGGTCCGCACGCTGCTTATCGGAGAGCGCCAGCGGCGTCCATAAATTCGCGATGCCCATTAGCGGAAACTGAAACGTCCCCGGCATAACACCGATTACCGTGTACGCTTCGCCTCCAACGGTTATGTTGCGTCCGATAATTTTCGGGTTGCCGGCGTATCGGCCTTGCCATAATCCCTCGCCAAGAATGCAAACGTGCGGAGCGCCTGAGCGGTCGTCATCTGGTATAAAGGTTCGCCCTAAGATGGGCTTGGCGCCCAGCGCATCAAAGAAATTCCAGGTCACTCGCCCGCCGTCGACTAACTCGGGATGCCCGTCACCCGTGAGATTGAGACCCGCACCAGCCCAAGCTACGATTTGTTCGAACGAAGTGTTCTGCCGCTGAAAGTCGAAGAAGTCGGCAGGGGAGGTGACGTGCTCGCCGGTCCATCCGTTTTTCTTGTCATGCGTCGCGAATACCATCAAACGGTCGGATCGCGGATAGGGCAACGGTTTGATAATCCAGGCGTTGATACAGCTGAAGATGGCAGTGTTTGCGCCAATCCCGAGGGCTAGCGTCAGGATCGCGACGACAGTGAACGCGCGGCTCTTTGCCAGCATTCGCAAGCCGTAGCGCAAATCCAGAATCAGGTCTTGAATCCAGTTGACTCTGCGCGCGTCACGGCATTCTTCCTTTACCTTCTCCACGCCGCCCAGGTCGAGCCGCGCGCGCCGGCGCGCCTCTTGTTGCGTCATTCCTTTTGCGAAATATTCCTCGGTTCTTCGTTCGAGGTGGTCGCGCAGCTCGTCGTCCAAATCCTGGTCCGCCTGCGCCCAGCGAAACAAGGACCGTAGCCGTAGGGAAATCGTGAATAGCCAATGCTCCGGTCGCATATGAAACCTCCGTTTCGCTCCGCGCGACGCTCACGCCTCTTTAAGCTTAATGACCCGCGAAATGGCGCTCGAAAGCCTGCCCCAGTTATCTGCTTCTTTTTCGAGCTGTCGCCGCCCGAGCCGCGTGAGCGAATAATATTTTGCGCGCCGACCATACTCGGACGTTCTCCATTCGGCTGTGATCCAGCCCTCTTGCTCCAGCTTGTGCAACGACGGGTACAGCGATCCGTCGCTCACCTGCAAAACGTCGCCGGACACCTGCTTTAATCGCTGACTCACAGCGAAGCCGTTCATCGGCTCAAGCGCAAGAATTTTCAGCAGCAACATGTCCAACGTGCCCTGCACAAGATCGGAAGGCTTGCTCATGTCTATGTCCTCGGTAACCGAGACTAGCACCTCTGCGCTCGGTAAGCAAGGGGAGGTGCTTTTTCGGGGCGCGAGACTGGCGGTTTGCGTTCCATTCAACGTGCTCCTGAGCAAGGAATCCGAGTCAGAGAGGCTTTCGTCTCTCTGACTCGGCTAGGTGGATGTGGCAGCCCTTCATTCGGCAGCTTCGGGCAACTCTTCGATGTTCTTGTATCCGTTGTTGCCCTGACCGACGTTCACCAGGCAGGGAAGATGGAGTTCCATCACGGCTTCGATCTCGTTCGCCGGAATGTCGTAACCACTCGCTTCCAGACGCTCCGCCAGCTCTTCGGGACGGCCGAACACGCGCACCGTCTTGCCGCCGACATCCACCTTGAGAAAAAGAGAGTCGCCCTGACGGGTTTTCATGCGATCAATCTTGGTGATGACCGCATGAACAGGACTCCCTTCAGTGGCGGATGTGGCACGAGACTTGATCGGCTTTGTTTTTGCCGCGCTCGGTGAAACAGCTTCCCGAGCATAGATGGCAACCTCACTGTCGATCCTTATATCAAACACCAATGGCTGCGTGATTTTCCAAAGACTCGCGCTCGCTGCGATATCCTGTCTGACCTCGGCAAACTTTCCGAGAAATCATTCGGCTTCCTTACATCGAAACTAGCTTCGAGGATCCGATCGTGTCACTGCAACCGAATGCGTTCCGAATATGAGACCCAGTTCACTTTCACAGTCTGATTACCCGTAAAATCGGCCCCGTAAGAATTCGCCAGCTACAGGTTATAAGCCTCAGTCTGGAAAACGGATATAACGGATATTCCTATTCATTGACAAGTGACAATTGTCGCTGTACACTGACCCCGTGATCGTCAGCTTCAAGCACAAGGGCCTGATGCGGCTGTTCGAGCAAAACGATCGCAGCGGCCTTCGCGCCGACCTGATCGAGAAAATCGACCGCATTCTGACAGTACTGGACGCCGCTTCCGCCCACGCTTACGACGTTGCCTTGGTTGACTACCATTAGGAAGGAGAATACTTATGCCCATGAAGAGCCCGGTGCATCCTGGGAAGATTATCAGGCACGATTGCCTTGTACCGCTCGGGCTTACCGTCACCGCCGCTGCCAAGGTTCTCCGTGTGAGTCGGCAGGCTCTGAATAACCTTCTCAATGGCAAAGCGGGCGTTACGCCGGAAATGGCCATCCGGCTGGAAAAGGCTTTCGGCGGCACTGCGGATACGTGGCTGCGGATGCAGATGAACTATGACCTTGCGCGGGCGATGAAGGCCGAAAACAAGATCAAAGTAACGCGCTACAACCCGCCCGTGCGGCAGCCTGACCCCGGCGACGGTAACAAGTGAACTGTTGCCTGCACTTTTTAACACCTTGCACCCACACCTGCCCTTGCCCCTACCATGGGATCGTATGTTCTCCCAACAAGGGGATGCCGACTGGTTCGATTTTTGGCTGAATGGGCATGAAGATCCCGGCCCACGAAGGCCGATCAGTACATTTGATGGCGTTAACTCCACAAGCTCCAAAAAGAGAACGAAAAGAAGTCAAGAGCCCCAGCCAACTGACGGCGCTGTCACGAAAATGTCACGCGAAGCGCGGCAAAGCGCAGCAAACTGCGAACAAAAGTTGAATACCAAAGGAGAAGTTGACTCGGCACGTTTGGTCAGAACTTGCCGATTTCCCTCGGTTAGCGCCAACTCTGGCAAGATTTGATGACATCACTTCGACGGCTGTTAACCGAAGGGTTGCAAAGGCCCAGAAGCATCGGCGTAGGCGCTAGGCCATTCCTGCCTTCGGTTGTGGGCTGCATCGCGGTCCACCGTTTGGTCAATCTAGGCCGACGGAAGCTGGAGATGGTGGAACCAGGACAAGAAGCGTCACGGCCCAGCACACACGCATCGGCTCACCGCAAGGAAATCCATCGCTTGAAGCAGCTTTTGGCAGAGAAGACCCTGGAGGTGGATTTTTTCAAAGGTGCCTTGCAAAAAGTCGAGGCTCGACGCCAGAAGCGCGGTGGAACTGGCGAGACAGCATCTACGAGCAGATCCGAGAAGTAATGCTTTTGCAAGGCAGCCTGAGTATCGAACGCATGTGCCAGTTGGTGCCGGTCAGTCGCAGAAGTTTCTACCGCTCGCTGAAAGAGCAGCAACCTGCCGAAGAAGAGCTGGAGGTGCGATCTGCCATCCAACAGATTGCCCTCGAGCATCGCCGCCGTTACGGCTATCGACGAATCACCGCGGAGCTGCACCGTCGAGGAATGCAGATCAATCACAAGCGTGTGGTGCGGATCTCCCTGCCACCTCCGCCGCCCCCTCCGCGTGCTCCTTCACAACCTCTCGGGGATCCCTGTCGTCTCGCAGCCCGGCGAACCTTGAATGCCGAAGCCCGACCCGCATCAGTCCACTCAAGGGACTCAGTCTGTGCAACAGCTTCCGGGCGCAGCCAAACGCATTCCTTCAGCTATCCGCCGTGGGGGCGGAGGGGTTGGAAATCTTCAGGGGGTTCGTGGTGACTTCAAACGCGCCTTCAAAAAAGCAATACCCAGAACTTGCTGCTGTCAAACGAACTAAAGCTGTAAGCCTCTCGGGTTTACCCAAACGGTGTAGGTCATTAACCCAGAACTGTCGCCGATGCCCAAAAACCTCGCTTTTTTCAAGTACACAAAAGTCGTCTCCTAGAATGAAACCGATTATCAGCGTGTGCGAAGAATCAACTTGGAAGCGAACATCTGCTCCGTCTTGCCCTAGCCAGCTAGCTGTAACCCGCAGTAGTTCTTTCGCCCCATCGCGGTAGATTATGGCAGCTTTGACAACAGCTTCCTTATTCTCAGCTCCCTTGATCGCATCGTTAGAGAATTGCACGACCGCTGCACTATTCCCGTTGTC
>Ga0209159_1000311_pt1 | contig 46752 bp, 30 predicted proteins | sample GraSoiAngelo_144_FD_185901 | JGI IMG/M metagenome (GOLD analysis project Ga0209159, IMG submission 185901) | Grasslands soil microbial communities from the Angelo Coastal Reserve, California, USA - 14_1009_02_40cm (SPAdes) (version 2) | ecosystem: Environmental > Terrestrial > Soil > Grasslands ...
CCATGGCCTGTTACATCGGCTAATTCTGCAACCATAGTCCCATTCGGGAGAACCTGCCAGTCGTAGTAGTCCCCGCCGGTCTGCTCCGCAGGCTGGTTCCAGCCTGACATCTCAAAGCCACTTATTTCCGGTGTGATGTTTGGTAGCAGCGACTGTTGTATCGACCGCGCAACCGAGAGATCGTGTTCCAACCGATCTACTTGGCGCTGCGCTTCTGCTTCTCGCAGAGCCGCCTCTACCTGTTTGCGGATCTCGCCTGCGACCATACCGGAAACGAATCCGCCAATGACCAAAGCAATGGCATAGCCGAATACTGCCTTTTGAGGGGAAATGAGGGATGTGCCAGGAGTCAATGCGGGTCTCCAGCCCAAATACGCCGATGCTACGAGGTAGCTGAGGGCCGCCGCCAATCCAGAAAGTCTGCAATGCAAGGGATTCAAACGTAAAGTGGAAAGGCTGATGAGCAAGAAAAAAGCGAGTCCTGCTGGATTTGCAAGAGGACGATAGATTGGGTCAATCGATCCGCTCGATAGGAATGCAACTGCAAGAGCGGGCAGGCAAGTCTCTAAAATAATGTTGCTGAGCCACACCCAATTTCCACATTCTCGGCCGTTCTGAATAGCACGGTTCACCGCACGCAACAGGAAGTATTCATATGCTGAGAAGACCGCCACCAGCCCGCACATCATGAGCGATGAAGTAACATTCTCATGACCACCGACCACGAGTGTCCGAAGCACCCGGAGCAAAATGGCTGCACCGGCAACTCCGAGGACGATACGAATCCGGAGACGCTCACTTTTTAGCTGAGCTTCTCGAAAAGCATTCGATTCAGCGCACACATTAGTCATTGAGCTGTCTGGTGTAGGCGTTGAAAAACGCGATCCAGATCTTCCGGGGCGCGAACATTGTTCATCGTAGGCTATGCAAAGACCGCCCCTCTACATCACTGTAAGTTCTGCCAGATGCGTCGGTCCTTATGGACCCCTAGTCTAGCGGGTGACAGGCACTCCATAGATGAAGATCTCGTTTTCGCGAAGCGCTGTTCTAGCTGCGATTGCCGTTGTAATTCTCATGTCAGCGCTACCAGGGACGATTCGCAGGATCATACAAAGCGGTAATCTTTACTTATTCACACGGCAATTCTTTTTAGATTTGTGGGCGCGTCTCTCGGGACCAGGGCGCTTGCGGTTCATCGTGCAGCCGACAGTAGCAGTCCTCTTGGGATTGCGGGACGGTAAACGAGACTCGCGAACAGGACATCCCCCTTTTCTTTTAGGGTTGGTCCTCCACGGCGCCCACAGGCGCGCTCTGTGGGAAAGTGCAGTCGTATCGGTCCGCGACCTAGTCGCCATCGCCATAATCCTTGATGTGATTTCGCAATTGCTTATTTTCCGCGAGGTTCATCCGGGCGCAGCGTTGTTGTTGGGACCCATACTGATTGCGGTGCCGTATTCGATATCTAGAGCCCTGAAAAACCGAATTGCCAGCGGCCGTACACAGCAGTTGGAATCCGGCCGAACGCCCTGAATTGCACACGCGTGATACGTCCTAATCGTTGTTAGCTTGTTGTGGTATTGGCTTGCGCGGCAGTAACCGCGCGCGAAGCAGTACTGATTGTCGCATAGCCTGTTATTGGTGACCGTGCTACAGTTTAGTACCTCGCGCTTAGTCTTGTTTGCAGGCTGCCGTTCCACGTTGAGAGAAGGATCATGAAATTGCCCCGCGCGATTCTGGCCGATGATCACACCCTGGTGGCGGAAGCACTGTGCGGCTTGATTGCCCTGCGTTTCGACGTGGTCGCCATTGTAGCCGATGGGCATGCGCTCATCTCTTCTGCAACAGCCCTGAAGCCCGACGTCATTGTGGTTGATGTTGCAATGCCTCTGTTGAATGGGCTGGACGCTTTTCGGCAACTGAAACAGAAAATGCCTAGCGTCAAGTTCGTTTTTCTGACGATGAACGAAGATCCTGAACTTGCCGTCGAGGCTATGAAGTCGGGCGCATCCGGATACGTGTTGAAGAAATCTGCTGCTTCAGAATTGATCCAAGCCATGGAGTTTGCCCTTCGAGGCAAATCGTATATCACGCCGCAGATTGCCCGAGGGATGCAAGAGTCTTTTATTCGTAACCCTCAGGGCGCGGGCCACGCCAGATCGCTGACGCCGCGTCAGCGAGAAGTCGTCCAGCTGTTGGCAGAAGGGAAGTCGATGAAAGAGGTGGCAAGCGTTTTGAAGGTCACACCACGGACTGTGGCCTTTCACAAATACCGCGTCATGCAGGATCTTGGCTTTAAAACAAATGCCGATCTCATCCAATTTGCTGTAAAGAACCGGATCGTCGTGGGATAGCTAGAACTCTGAAGGAACCGTCCGCTACGCAACTGTGAGATAGGAAGCTCTTCTAAATCAGCGCCCTTCAGTGGAGCCTTGTCAGGGCATGACTCGAGTTCCCCGCGTCACGATGCTTCTGCCTTCCAGGGATTCGGCCGTGAGCGGCATTTCCATGCCGTCTCCACGACGCGGCACTCCGTAACGCGGCCTTGCAGCGATTAGTTTCTGCACGTTTGCGTGAGAGAGCACATGCGGTCCTCCCAGCGAATGGGCCGTAAGCGAGATCCGCGCGAATTGTTCCACAATTTCCAGCCGTTGATAGGCTGTGGTTATGTCTTGGCCGCAAGTCACTACACCATGATTCTCAAGCAGAATTGCGTCGTGTTTCGCTACAAGCGGCTCAAGACTCTCGCAGAGCTCCCAAGTACCAGGCGTTCCGTATGGCGCCAAGGGAATAGTCCCGAGATCCACTATTACTTCTGGAAGGACCGCCTCGTCGAGTGCACGCCCCGCGGCCGCGAATCCAGTCGCTGTTGGAGGATGAGCATGGCATACCGCCTGCACTTCAGGTCGCAGGCGGTAGAAAAGAAGATGCATCAAGATCTCCGACGATGGCCGTCCGGTTCCCCACTTAACGATCCCGTTCGGGTCGGTTACCAAAAGATCTTGTGGCGCAAGGTGCCCTTTGCATACACCCGCAGGCGTCACAAGGATCCGGTCCGGATCAAGGCGCACGGACAAATTGCCCTCGCACGCGACAATAAATCCGCTTCCATACATGCGTCGTCCAGCTTTACAGATCTGCCTCCTAAGTTCATTCTCAACGTCTAGTCTTCCCGCGTCGTTAACGATTGTGAGGCATTTGGCCATCGAGCGAAGTCCTTCCCGGCGCAAGATCCTTAGCGCCTCTTGTTTCGGTCCTTGTACCTAGAGGATGGAAAGTCCGGACTCTTCCCCGGCGATCCATAACTAGTGCCAACCTCCTAACAGACGCCAGCCAAGCGTTGCATACGCACTCTCTCGCTCCCGTTAGGAAGCCACTGGCATTCGTCGGTGCCAAGAGAAAGTTGACCAGTGCTTGCGCGGACGTCTATAAGGGTGACCGCTGTCAGCGTGAGGTTGCAGCTGTGCAGCGCGTTTTTGCTTCTCTCGTTCACGTCATCTTCTTAAAGCGTGGTTCGTCCGTTGAGCCAGCGTACGGGCGACAAATTGCACCTGTCGCCGCCTTCAACCTCTACCCTAGAAGATGTCTGGCCGACCGTGCACTATCAAAAGTTACAGGTGGAAATCCGCCCTAGTCTCATGCGCCTGACTGGTAATTTTGCCAGTACTCCCAACAAGATGAACGGACTACAAGGGAATGCGAATGAGTAAAAGGTGAATGAAATGTTGACCCTCGCCCGACGCTTGCGATGTCAGCTGACTGCAGTGGTGTGCTCCATGCTGCTAATTCCTCAGGGACTGTCAGCAGTAGGCTTAGACATATCCGCACAGCAAGGTAGTGCTCCCGAGGAACAAGCTCCCAAGATCCCGAATGATCAATTGGATTCTCTAGTTGCGCCCATCGCTCTTTACCCTGACCCCCTTTTGGCACAGCTTTTAGCGGCCTCTTCTTATCCACTGGAGATCATGCAGCTCCAACAATGGCTGACCAAACACAAGGATCTCAAAGACAAAGCTTTGCAAGACGCGGTCATGAAGCAGCCCTGGGATCCTACGGTTCAGTCATTGGCTGCTCTTCCCGATGTCGTCAAGCGACTTTCAGACGACATCCAGTGGACAACGGACCTCGGAAACGCCGTTCTGGCGCAGCAATCCGACGTGATGGATGCCGTACAGCGAATGCGCGCAAAAGCAAAGGACAAAGGGAATTTGAAGTCTAACGACCAGATGACGGTTGAAACTAAGGTGATCGAACATAAGCAAGTAATCGTAGTCGAGCAGTCCAAACCTGATGTTGTCTATGTCCCAAGTTACGATCCCACCGTAGTTTACGGGCCTCCAGCGTATCCCTACCCGCCCATCTACTACCCGCCTCCCGGCTACTACGCCGCGGGCATGGCTATCTCCTTCGGTGTGGGGATGATGGTAGGCGCTGCTTGGGGTGGCGGATGGTGTTGCAACAGCGGCTGGGGCGGCAACAATTCGATAAACATCAATAACAACAACACATTCGTGAATAACTCCAATAGACAGAACAACATTTCAAATCGGAGCGGCAATCGAACAGGCAGCAACAATTGGCAGCACAATTCCCAGCACCGCGGAGGTACTCCTTACTCGAACCGTGCCACTGCGAGCAAATATGGTGGGACGACTCGTGGAGATTCCGCTGGCAACCGGCAGGGCAATGCGCGCCAGAACCAAGGGCAACTGGGAGGCAGGGGCCAGGGGGCGCAGGCGAACAACATGGACCGCAGTGGCCGCCAGCAGTCCGGTGCGGGCAATCGAGGAGGCAGTGGCACAAATAGCCCGGGAAATCGTAGCGGGAGTGGCGGAGATCGCATCGGCAATCGCAGCGTTTCCTCAGGTGGCGGGTCGAAGGGAGGCGGAGCTTTTGCTGGCGGCTCCGGTGGATCGAGCGGAGCCAACGCAAGAGCAAGCAGTTCGCGCGGCGCATCCAGCATGGGGTCCCGTGGGGGTGGACGGGGTGGCGGCGGTAGACGGAGGTAGTCCAATCCATCGTTGAGGAAAAGCAAATGAAAAAGAAAGCTATCTTGATCGCTTGCAGCGTCGCTGTGGCCTCTATGGTACTCACGCACTCTGCTTCAATTGCCACGCCTGGGCATGCAGGCTTTCAAGCGAGCCAAGCCGCCGAAGGAGCCTCTCAGTCCCCGCAAAAAACATTCACTACGCCGAAGGAAGCAGCAGATGCCCTGATCCAGGCAGCAGCAAGCTTTAAGTACAGGACAAAAACCGTGCTGCAGCGTTTGCGGCGCTGGCTCGGGAAAAGAGCTCGATAGCTGTCAACCCTAAGAACCCTAACCGCGCCGCGTTATTGGTCGGAAACGACGATTGGCCGCTACCCATTCCCATTGTCCAAAAAGAGGGAAAGTGGATCTTTGATACGAGCGCTGGCCGGAGAGAGATTCTGCTACGGCGGATTGGCGCCAACGAACTGGATGTAATTCAAATCTGCCGGGGATACGTCGAGGCGCAAAAACAATATGCTCAGGAGAAGCATGACGGGTCCGAGGTGAACCAGTACGCGCAGCGAATCATCAGTACGTTCGGAAAACAGGATGGTCTTGCCTGGCAGAATGCCGACGGAACCTGGGGAGGTCCTGTTGGCGAGGGAGTCGCCAAAGCATTGACGCAAGGCTATACAAGTGGCAGTCAACCTTATCACGGGTATTTCTTCAAAATCCTGAAGGGACAAGGCCCGGCGGCACTGCTTGGAGAAATGGACTTTCTTGTGAATGGCGCGATGATCGGCGGATTTGCTCTTGCTGCTGCGCCGGCAGAATACCGCGTCACTGGCGTTCAGACCTTCATCGTTAGCTACGAAGGCGTTGTTTATCAGAAAGATTTGGGCCCGGATACACTCCGCGTTTTTAAAGACATGCAGCTCTACAACCCGGACAAAACGTGGAGGCGCACGGATGACAACTGGTGAAAGGCCACGAGTTTAGTCCGGTGTTTTCAAAGGAGAACTCAAGAAATGAAAAAGTCAGGATTACTAATAAGCGCTTTTCTGTTGCTGGCAGCAAGTTCGGCAGTAGCGCAGGACATTCGCTACGACTTCGACAAGGACAAGGACTTTTCGAAGTACAAGACGTATAAGTGGGTAGCCATCAAGGGCGCGGAGCTTCCCGATGACCTAACTCAGAGGGCAATAACAAACGCGCTGGACGCTCAACTCGGCGCGAAGGGACTGACGAAAACGGACTCGGACAATGCCGACCTGTATATTGGGTATCAGACAGCTCTCGGTCAAGAGAAGGAGTTCACCTCGTTTAACACAGGCTGGGGCTACGGTCCCGGCTGGGGATCTGGTTGGTATGGCTATGGCGGTATGACCTCAACTACGACATACGGTTCGACGTCTACCGTATACGTGGGGCAATTGGATTTGAGCATGTACGACCCCACAGCAAAACAGCTGGTTTGGAGAGGGTCAGCCTCGAAGACACTGGATCCCAAAGCAAAGCCGGAAAAGAAACAGAAAAACATCAACAAAGCTGTCGAGAAACTCCTAAAAAAGTATCCCCCAGAGGTGAAGAAGTAGTGGCGCCGCTACGCTCTGCTTAAGCGGATTGAACTTCGAGGATTAGAAGCTGAATCGCAGGGCCAATTGCCCAACCCGTGCGTTTACAGACGTGCTGCTAATAACGCTGAACGTCGGAGAGGAGAAGTTGGTGTCTGGGTTGGCGAACCGCGGATGGTTGAAAGCGTTGAAGAACTCGGCGCGAAGTTGAAGCGTGCTATTTTCATGTGGCCATTCGAGTACCACGGCTTTTGAAACAGCCAGATCTAAATTCGCTTCGCCGGGTCCATCTACGATTCCCGTTCCGCTGTTTCCGAAAGCCGTCCCGATGCCATCGGCGCCGATCACGCGCGGCGTCGTGAAACAAGAAGCGTTGAAATAATTGTTAAGTTTTGACCCGATTGGTCCGGTCGTCACAAGCTGGTTTTTTGGACACTTACCGCTCAGCTCGGCTCGATCCTCGCTGATGCCAAAGACGTTGTTCGGATTTGTATCCGCAACGGTAAGGGCACTGCCCGATTGGATGGTGATTACTGTCGCCAGGTCCCACCCTCCTAGGACCGAACGTGAGAGTCCGGAAGATGGGCTGGGCAGCGTCCACGTTTGGCTGAACACGAACCGGTGCGTGCGATCGAAACTCGCTCTCCCCCAACGCTGGCTGGGAGAATTCTGGTCCCCTAGTGTGAGTCCGTTACCTGAAGAGGTTGAGTTAATATCGGCGCCGTCGGTATCCAGAGTCTTGGAAAAGGTGTAGGAAGCAAGAAATTCAAGACCATGGCTCAAGCGCTTGGTAAGGCTTAACTCAAGTGCGTTGTACCAAGAACTGCCCTCAGATTCCATGATTAGCAGCGAGTCAGGCGGCACTCCAGGAATGGGAACTCGTTCGCCAATGTTCGCAATCGTATTTGATGTCTCGCCGCGAATCGGATTACTTGCTGAGGCGTTCAGGGCCTGATTCAAAGAGCGCTGACGCATCAGGTGCGAGCCACGAGTACCCACATATCCCGCTTCTAAAAGCCAATTTGCATGCATCTCTGCCTGAAGATTCAGTGAAAACTGTTGAATCAGGGCAGGACGAAAGCCGGGCGCGACGGCATAAATGGTTGTCGTAGTAGTGGGTGAATAGGCGGGGAACAGGGGGAAAGAATCCGGCGTAGGAAATGGTTGGGGAAAGGGAGCTTGAAATGTCGCGCTGGCGTTTGCCGTGCCTGCATTCAACCGAAACAAGGAGAACGGGGCACCAAACACGCTTTGATAAAAGGCTTGTCCAGTGGTTCGCGAATAAAAGGTTCCGTATCCTCCTCTGAGTATCAGTGGCATTCTATGTTCCAAGACCTGCCATGCAAAACCGATTCGCGGGGCGAGCGAGTTCTGTCCTTTGCCATAATTCGCAAACGTATTACTCGTATGTATTACTCCCGGCGGAAGATCGCTTGAGAAATTTGAAGCAACGATATACCCGTCGAGACTCCCATCCGGTGATGGGTTTTTGTCAGCTTTGCTGAAATCGAAGCTGGAGTTCCGCCCGAGCCGGTCACCAAATTGACCGAAGCGTTCGTAACGCAACCCAACGTTAAGGGTCACTGATCTACTGATCCTGTAGTCGTCTTCTGCGAAGGCCGACCCCTCCCATGCTCTGTACTCGCGATCTGTCAGTCCGAACACATCGAACGAAGCAAAAACATTGCTGTACGCCGTGCCGTTGCCGGATGCGTTGAGGCCGAGCAAGAAATCTGGCCAGCTGAGAAAGTGTAGGAATGACCCGAGGCCCACGAGATTGACATTGTCTTGATATCTCGTTATTGATCCTCCAAATCGCATGGTTTGAGTCCCGCGAGTAAAGCTAAGAATGTCATTAAACACAAAGCTGTTTTGCGTGATTCTTCGTGGAAACCCTGACGCAACACTGATAGAGCCAAGAATGCTCAGGCTGGGCAGTTGGTTGTTTTCGCTCATACCACCCTCTGCGACGCCGACGTCCGACCACTTGAACGGAGTAGTCGCGTCAGTACGCGTTCTTGTACGAACATACGCCACTCGCGCTTGGTTCAGCCAGCTACTGGTTCGTGCGTAAGTGTGTTCGAGAAAAAAAACTCTAAAGCCCGAGTCGCTGGGACTCGGAAAGCCGGGGATGTTACCTGACGCGTTTAGACCGTTGCCAGGGAAGGTGACGGTTTCGCTGTCATTTGAGAGGAAAAGCCGTCCAGCGAATCGGCTCCTTGCTGAAACATTGTAATCCACGTTGGCTAATACCTGGCTTTCCGCGAACTGGCAAGGTTTGGTAAAGACAGAAAGGCCCTGCACGGCGAGAGGCTTCGAGCGGTCAATGATTTGTGGTGTTGGAATCAAGAACCTTCCATCGGGAAGCTTGAAGTTCAAAAGGGCCAGGGCAGCAGAATTGATGTTCGAACCGTCTGGATTAACAGCTGTTCCCCCCAACTCGCCCTTCATGCCTCCAAACAGCTTCCCGAGAGCCGTCGCAGACCTGTCATTTGTCAAGGGCGGGGTCAGTAAGGTCGCCGTGCAAGCAGTTCTGGCCTGGCCAGCGGCAAGTCCGTTGATTTGACGCGTCCCTTGATACGAGCCAAAGAAAATGAGTTTTTCCTTCTTAATAGGCCCACCCAACGTGAATCCAAACTGGTTTTGCTTCAGGTCCGGGCGCTGCTGGTGAGTTTCGTTCAGAAAAAACTCGTTGGCGTTTAGCACGTTGTTTCGCAAGAACTCGAAAACTGTACCGTGATACTTGTTGCTGCCGGCCTTCGTGATTACACTGATGTTGGCCCCCGCATAGCGCCCAAAAGCTGCGTCATAGAGACCTGTTTGCACTTTGAATTCTTCGATCGTATCCGGGTTAGGAATCGGAATTCCGCCACTTCCGGATGAACTGCCTTGCACGTCGCTCACACTGATCCCGTCCAGTTCGAAGTTGTTGTCATAGGATCGCGCTCCGTGCACATAGATCCCGTCATTAGATTTGGCGATCTGCGGCAACGCCGTTTCGCCGAGCCCGAGCTCTCCTGCATTGAAGACCCCCACGACTACTCCAGGAGAAAGTCCCGTGATCTGCGCGAAGTTTCTCGTGACCAACGGGAGGCTGGTCACTGCGCCTTTGCTGACTACTCGTCCTAAGGCTGAGCTCTCGGTCTCAACCATCGGTGCATGCGAAACAACCTCGGCGCGCTCGATTCGTGTTGCAAGTTGGAGGTGAAGTTCGAGGCGAAGTGTTTCAGTTACCGTTACGTGTATGGCTTGAAGTGTGAGCGGTTCGAAAGCGGATCTTTCTGCACGTACTTGGTATGTGCCCGGCGGCAGCAAAAGGAAACTAAACCTTCCGCCTTCGTCAGAGGTCGCCGACCTGACCTCACCGCCACCTTCCTTAGAGAGGCAGACGATTACGTCGGGGAGAACTGCGCCTGAAGAGTCGAGCGTGAAGCCTGTCACAGCGCCTGTTGATCCCGTCTGGGCACAAAGTCGGTTGCAGGCCCCAAACTAATTGCTAGCATTCCGAGCTGAGCCCACAGACACCACCGTCCCCTCTGACCGGACACGTTTAAGCAAAACATTTCTAAGCCCCACAGTTAAAGCACTGGCGCTGGGTCAACCGCGTGGAGTTAGCTCTCTGTTTATTACTATAATCTATCCGTCAGATAGAAACTCGGCGGTCGTGTAATTTCACCTGTCAGTCTTGACAGGGTAAGGTGGACAGTTTATTAAGGAGACTCTTGTCTGCTGGCTTAGCGAAGCCAACTCCCAATTACGACCCGCAGAACTTGACGGGAATTCGGAGAGTGTTTATGTGCTGCGCTCAGTTGCCGATAGGGCCGCAAGTGCCCAAGTCTCCTTATGCCGACCGAAAAGGATTAGGACCCGGGCGACGGTGGCGGTCTGGAGCTTGGCAGGCATCGACAGCCTCCGCAGTCATTCTTCTTTTAGCCTGTTTCGTGTTCCAGGTTAGGGTCAACGCGCAGGTCAAAGGGACTCGGCGAGTCCTTCTCCTCACTGACCTTGGTACTCCCGCATCACCAGGCTTTACAGAGATAGAGAAAGCAGTCTTCGCTGGTCTGCAGAAAACTCCATACAGAATTGAATTCTATGACGACAGCCTGGAAGTCACCTTGTTTCCGGATCGTGCTTCAGAACCCGGATTCGGGGAGGAATTCCTACACAAATATTCAGGCCACAAACCGGATGTGATCGTTACCGCAGGGTATGAATCCCTGAAGTTCATTGCCGGCGCGCACGATCCGATCTTTGCGGATACCCCGGTGGTCTTTTGCGGAATCATAGAAGACCCACGGGAGCTACCAAAGCTCGACCCGCACTTTACCGGTGTTAGGAGTGAACCAAAGCCGGAAGAAACCCTAAACGTAGCTTTGCACCTGCTACCCCAAACCAAGCACGTGGTGGTCGTGGGCGGCATGGGCGAGTTTGACCGCCGAGTGGAGGCTATCGCCAAACAGGGCTTTCGCAATTACGAGACGAAATTGGATTTTACGTATCTCACCGACTTGGCGATGCCTACGCTGCTGGAACAACTACACCACCTGCCGAGCAATACGATCGTCTTCCACACTTCAATCAGCCAAGATGCAGCAGGCGAGCGCTTCGTAGATTCAGCTCAGTCTGTACCCTTGGTGCTTGGTGCCGCGAATGCGCCGGTGTTTGTTATGGACGATGTGGATTTCAGGGCGGGAGCTGTGGGTGGCGACCTGGTGAATTGGACGGACGATGGTCGTGTCGCAGCGGACATGGCCGTGCGGATTCTCAATGGAGAGAAGCCGCAGGGTATCCCCATTGCAATAAGCCAAGACGTTTACATGTTCGATTGGACTGCCATGCAGCGTTGGGGGTTAAAGGAGAGCAAATTGCCTCCCGCCAGCGTCGTGGTCAACCGACCTACAAGCCTCTGGCAACTGTATAAGCGGTATCTCTTTATAAGCATTTTTTTGATCCTGGCGCAGATGCTGGCCATCTTTGCGCTCCTCTGGCAACGGTCGAAGAGAAGACGGACGGAAGTCGATCTGGCTCGGACCAATGATCAGCTTCGCTTGGCGATGGAGGCAGGCAAATCAGTTGGATGGGAATTTGAGCTTGCGAGTGAACAAAACCGCTGGTTCGGTGATCTACGAACCATGTTCGGCATTCCCGCGAATATATTTTTAGCGCAGGTTGGGGACTTTTCCCGTTTCGTCCACCCAGAAGATCGCGAACGGGTCTCGAAAGCGATAGACCAGGCCAGACAAAACCGCGCGCCTTACAGTGAGGAGTTCCGCGTCGTTCGGCCGGATGGAGCCACACGATACGTTGTCTCCAAGGGTGAATTCGAATACGGCCCCAATGGCGAAGCTCGAATGATGCGCGGTATGGCCGTAGACATCACTGAGCGCAAGCAGGTAGAGGAAGCGCTTAGGAAGTCAGAAGAAAAGTTTTCGAAGGCCTTTCGCGAAAGCCCTCTTGGTTTCACAATTACCAGTATGAACGATCATCGTTATATCGAAATCAACGAAACGTTTGGACGCATTACCGGATGGAGCCGCGCTGAGATGATAGGCAGGAGTGCGTTCGATGTGGAAATCTGGATGGATCCCAATCAGAGAATCGAATTCATAAAACGGCTCCTAGTGGAGGGCTCGGTGCGAGACCTAGAGGTCTCCTTTCTCACAAGAAACGGCCAGGTCCGTACGGCCCTAACTTCGGCTGAATTGATTGAAATTAATGGAGAGCCCTGCGCTCTTTCAGTGGTAGCCGACATCACTGAGGCTAAAAAATCTGAAGAAGCAAGGCAGGTGTCCGAGAGTCGCTTTAGCCAATTTTTTTCGACTTTGCCTGCATACTGCTACATGACTTCAGCAACGGGAGAAATCGTCGATGTGAATCCCGCAGCATGCGAGGCCCTCGGTTACAACAAAGAAGCACTTCTGGGCAAACCGTTGTCCGATGTCTATGCCCCCGAGTCAGCCTTAAAGCTCGTTAGTCTGCTTGAAAAGTGGAAGACGACCAACAAGTTATACAACCAGGAAATGCTCGTCCTCACGAAAGAAGGGAAGCAAAGAACAGTGCTTGTCAACGCGGGGGCCGTGAAAGACGCTCAGGGCAATGTGATTTACATAGCTTCTATCCAGGAGGATATCACGGAACACAAGGAGACCCTGCAGAAGCTGAGGGAGAGCGAAGAACGCTTCCGGTTGGTGGCAAACGCAGCTCCCGTGATGATCTGGATGGCTGGTCCGGACAAACTCCGTACTGATTTCAACCAGCCCTGGCTGAGGTTCACGGGTCGCTCCATTCACGCGGAGCTGGGAAACGGCTGGGCGGAAAATGTTCACCGCGAAGATTTGAGCCTCTGCCAGGAGACTTATACGAACGCCTTTGACCGGCGCGAACCCTTCGAGATGGCGTATCGGCTCCGCCGTCATGACGGAGAGTATCGTTGGGTTCTTGATCTAGGAGTGCCAAGATTTCAACAGGATGGTTCCTTTGCGGGCTACATCGGCTCATGTATAGACGTCACTGACCATAAACGGGCTGAAGAGTCGCTGGCCGACATGAGCCGCAAGTTAATCGAAGCCCAAGAGCAGGAACGCACCTGGATCGCTCGAGAGCTTCACGACGACATCAATCAGCGAATTGCCTTGGTCTTGGTCAATCTAGAGCGCTTGCAAGGAGATTCTCCATTTGCGCCTGCCACGACGCAACGCATGATGGAAATCCGAGAACAGCTCTCAAGTCTGGCGAGCGATGTGCAAGCTCTATCGCATCATTTACACTCTTCGAAGCTGGAGTATCTGGGCCTCGCGACAGCGGCCGCGAGTTTCTGCAAAGAGCTATCCGAGGAGCGCATGGTGGAGATTGAGTTTAGCTCAGAGGGCGTTCCAAAGCAGCTACCTCGGGAGATCGCTCTTTGCCTTTTCCGCGTTTTGCAAGAAAGCCTCCAGAACGCGGTCAAGCACAGCGGGGCAAAACACTTTGAAGCGCGGATCAAGGGGACACCGAACGAGTTGCAGCTAACTGTGCGTGACTCGGGAGTCGGGTTTGATCCTGACGAGGCAATTGGGGGTCGCGGCCTGGGCCTTACGAGCATGAAGGAACGCCTGAAACTGGTCCACGGCAGACTATCGGTTGAATCGAGTCTCTCTCAAGGGACTACAATTTGTGCCACAGTGCCTTTCAGTTCTGGCGCTAGGGCCGCGGGAGCATAGGCCAGCCGAAATGGGCTTCCCGAAACCTTTCCAATGTGCTGCTTAGGAGCCAATCGGATTCATCAATATGGGACTAGCAGGCCCGAGCTTCCGTATTCAATCCAACTCTCGCTCTGTGCGCTCTCAAGACCTTGCTAGTTGGCTTTAAAGCCTGGTGAGCCAGAAAACAGTGAGGCTCTCCAGCTAGCCTCTCTTCCCTGTAAGAAGTGACAGTTGAACGCTCGAGACACATACCCCAACCTTCGCCAATAAGGGCTGTTCAGGCGTGGCCAGCAATTTTGCTCTGGCCATCAGACCGCCTGCAGGCTGGAACGCAGGCGGCAATTCGATCGTTTCGCGTGAGGACCACATGATTGCGAGAATCCTAAGAAAACGCCCAATGATGAATCTAAGATTTGTATATGCAGCGGTAGCTGTGCTTGCCGGAGTCTTAGTCCCAGCCACGGTTTTTGCCCAGTCCGATTCTTCAAATCAAAACGTGCAGGACTTGCGCAAGCAGCTGGATGAACTGCGGGAGCAGATGAGCAAGCTACAAACGCGCCTTGGCGAGCTAGAAAGCAAGGCCTCGGAGGCTGCTACTGCCCCGACAGCCCCGTCTGCCCAGCAGCAGGGAACCATTCAAAGTAACCAGCCTCTGGCTCAAGCTGCCCCTTCCAAGCAGGTGGGGGAAGCTACAGCAACCTACACAACATTTTCGGAGGATGGCGTTGCGGCAGCCCGTTTCGATAATGTTCCCCTCGATCCTAAGTACAAGGGTTTTTTCCGCTTGCCAGGAACCCAGACCATCCTCAAGATCGGCGGATACTTCAAGACCGACTTCATCTACGATCTCAAGCCTGCAGGAAACGCTGAGTCCTTCATCCCATCTTCGATTCCCATCCCCACTGTGGTCGGCGTGAACAACTCAACTGTGTCGGTCCGCCCGACGCGTTTGAGTCTGGACTTCAGGATTCCGAGCACAACACTCGGAGATGTACGGTTCTATGTTGAGGGCGACCTTTTCGGAACTAACGCAACTACCCCGCGTCTACGTCATGCCTACGCGCAGGTAAGAAACGTTCTGATTGGTCAGACGTTTTCAAACTTCATGGACCCGGATGGATTCCCAGATACTCTCGACTTTCAGGGACCCAATGGCATGGTTAGCATCCGAAATCCTCAGTTGCGCTATGGTTTTGCGTTGACGCCCAGCACGACATTCTATATTTCCGTGGAAAAGCCTAGCTCTGACATAATTTTCAAGACTCCGCAATTCACATCCCAACCCAATGCTCCGAGTCCGGATGGAGCGATCCGTTTGCGTCAGGAATTCGACCGGGGACATTTCCAGGTCGCGGCAATATTTCGTTCCATCGCGGCCTTTGTTCCAACCACTCCGACGCCGAAGACGGATTCTGTTTTTGGATGGGGTGTGAATGTGTCCACTGGAGTGAAAACATTCGGCAAGGATAACGTGATCTTTGCTGTCGCTTCCGGGCACGGAATTTCACGGTATCTCCAGGACACATCCGGACTGGGAATTGATGCAGAACCAAAATCGGCCACGAGTTCGAAGGCCACTCCCGCGGTGGGAGTCGAAGCTGCCTATCAGCACTATTGGTTGAAGAATTTGCGCTCCAGTGCGGTCTACTCCTACGCCGCAGTGAACAATACTGCCTTCTTCGCGTCAGCGACTCCAGGGACGTACAACCACGCAACGTACACTGGTTCCAACTTGATCTGGAACCCCTATGGGTCCCTCAATATTGGGGCCGAGTTTCTCTACGGCTGGGCGATGGAGCAGAGCGGGTTAAAAGCAAATGCGCCGCGCATTCAATTCAGTGCGAAGTATAGCTTTGTGAAAGTAGATGCAGACCGGTAACAGATCTCGGTCCGTTTGCGTTGGCTCCCAAGAAGAAAATAACACCCAATGGGTTTACAAAGCTCGCCATCCGAAAATCGTGTGTAGGTTTGCATCTCCCCTGGGTTACGCGAATGCCGAGGTCTTAACGAACGCAGTACTCGAATTGATTGGAAGTTCACCTTCCAGGCCTCAATGGTGCGCCTTAACATTCGATCATATACAGGAGGTTGATTACGTCGCCGCCAAGAATGCTCATGAAGTTGGCCGACAGCCTGGAGACCAAGCGCGTGAGGCTGGTACTTGCACACATATCTGCCGAGGTCGAAGCGTTCCTTTTGAGTATGGGGGTTCTTTTCAACACCAGAACCAGACGACATGTCCCCGGACGCGCCGACTAAGACGGTTCGCCATGTTCGTTTGAGCGGGCAGCTTTAGGTCGCTGCAAGTTCTGCCAGTTTGCTAAATCCCCTGATGCGTAGATCCCCAACCAGAGAGGCGAGAACAATGGCGCGCCTAAAAAGAAAGGAATATGAAAAAGAGCTCAGTCGGCTGCAGGCCGACCTCTGTAACCTTCAAGATTGGGTCAAGCATAAAGGGTTGCGTGTGATCATCCTTTTTGAAGGGCGCGACGCGGCCGGGAAGGGGGGCACCATTCGCGCAATTACCGAACGTGTGAGCCCGCGTGTTTTCCGAGTCGTAGCTCTGCCGAGCCCGTCTGATCGCGAAAAAAGCCAGATGTACTTTCAGCGCTACGTGCAACATTTTCCGGCAGGTGGGGAGATCGTAATCTGACAGAAGCTGGTACAACAGGGCTGGTGTGGAATATGTCATGGGTTTCTGCACGCCCGAGCAACACCGGAGGTTTTTGCAGCTGTGTCCGATTGCCGAGAAATATATCGTAGACGGTGGAACGATCCTCATCAAGTATTGGATGGAAGTGGGCCAGAAAGAGCAACAACGTCGATTTGAGGCTCGCATTAACGATCCCCTTCGGCACTGGAAGCTCAGCCAAATGGACTTGCAGTCGTTTCGACGCTGGTACGAATACTCTCGAGCTCGTGACGCCATGCTTGCGGCCACCGATACGAAACATGCGCCATGGTATCTTGTTCGCTCTGATGACAAAAAGAGAGCTCGGCTCAATTGCATTTCTCACTTGTTGAGCCTGATTCCTTACGGCAAAGCTCCGCGGGAAAAGGTGAAGCTGCCAAAACGCAAAAACAAAGACGCCTACAACGATCAAGCCTCGCTGGAGGAAAGGCGCTTCATCCCCGAAAAATACTGATTTGCTGGCCTCCCATCAGGCCAGCCTGGCCATGCTCTCGCCGCATGACTGTGTACATCGATCTGTCGTTATGTAGACAGGGTGTGCCGGGGTATCTGTTAGCTTCACCACCTCGCGCAAGCCAAATTGGGGGCAACCCCATGCCGTCATCAGACTGCACTCGTCGTGGCGGCCAATGTCTCATACGTGTGCACTGCCAGCTCGAGATTAAAGTGCATTCTCTCGTGAGCGAGTACCTTGCCCAATGAAGACCTCTGCACTACTGACATAACCTGTGAGTTGAGCCCGACCAGCCAAACGGACACGCCTCGCTCTCGCTGCTTCTTTTCGCCTTCAGTCAACATCTTGAGCGCAGTGTACTCGAGATCAGGCACGTTGCTGAAGTCTATTGCCACGACCTGCGGTTTCCATTGCTCGACCAGTTGTCTCATTTTCTGTCCAATAATTTCTGCATTAGCGAAGAAAATTCGTCCTTCGAGTCTCAACAGCAACAATCCGGAAAAGATCTCATCGGCGGGATATTCCTTTGAGAGGGGCCGAAAAACGTTGGTCCCTGGCTTGCGGCCAAGCACATAAACATGGGGCGTTGCTAGCTGATAGGCAAGTCCTAGGAGTGATACCAGGATCGCCACAATGATGCCCTTTAGGGTTCCAAGCAGGACGACTCCAGCAAATGCAGTCAATGCCCAAATGAACTCGGTTTTTCTGACGTTGAGAATTTCCGCAAACTCTTTCGGGTGAATGAGTCCGACCGAGTAGACAATGATCACCGCCGCCAGCGTGGGTTGCGGCATCAACTCAATCAGAGGGGAAAGAAAGAGCATTGTTGCCAGCACGACCCCGGAGGTAACCAGTTGTGCGAATTGACTGCGCGCTCCTGCAAGTCGGTTCACTGCGGTCTGGCTTGTGCCGCCACCAGCGGCCATGGCGCCAAGGAAAGCGCCGCCCACGGTTGCCAGGCCAGTTGCTAGAAGCTCTCGGTTGGCTCGCGGAGGCGACTCCTCAGCTCCAGCAAAGGCTCGCCCAACAGCGATTGTTTCCGTAAAGCTCATTAGTGCTATTCCCATTGCCCCAGGCCAAAGCTGAGTAACGAGGGAAAAGTCTGGGACAGTGACAGGCGGCAATCCCTTAGGAATCAAGCCAACTAACAGAACGCCGCGCACATGCAAATGCAGCAGAGATGTGCCGACAATCCCGGCAGCTACCGCAATCAGCGGAGCGGGCAGGCGTGGAAGGAGACGCTCGATTCCTACCAAAAGTGCCATTGTTACAATTCCCACACTCAGGGTCGGCAGCGAAGCTTCAGGAATCCCATGGAAAATCGCAAGTAGGCTGTGGAGAAAGGAGGCCTTGGGAAAATGGATACCAAGAATCTTTGGAATCTGATCGGTTATGATGACGAGTCCTATCGCCGCTTTGAATCCAACTAATACGGGTTCAGAGATAAAATTGGCGATGAAGCCCAGTCGCAGCAACGAAGCCAGCACGAGAATCGCCCCCACCACAAGCGTCAACATTGCTGAAGCCCTAAGCAGGGACTGGAGATCGCCTCCTGCAACGATTTGGTCAAGTTCGGCTGACGTCAGGATGGCAATAGTTGTTGTGGTACTTACGCTGAGTGGTCGAGATGTTCCGAGTACAGCATAAATTATCATTGGAAGAAAAGACGTGTAGAGCCCGACTTGCACGGGCAACCCGGCGATTGTGGCGTATGCCATGGCTTTTGGAATGACCACAGCGGCGACGGTCAATCCTGCGACCAGGTCTGCCCGGAACCATTCTTTTCTGTATGTGAGAAACACGCCTGCATCCGAACTGAGCTTCGCTTGGCTAAGAATCGCGATTTCCGTGATTTGGCCGAGTATCGGGTAAAGGATTTTACTGGATACGCTGTTGTGCCTACTGGTAGTTTTGCCAGTGGGGTAAAAAAGTAGAGATGGCTATTTCAACATGAACCATTGATGAGACCCCAGGCAAGGTTGCAACCGAGTGCGGCGGCGAGCATGGTGTGGATGCTTCTGCGATCCGCCTCGGCAATGCTGAAGGAACACGTGATCGTGAGAACCATAATCAACCCGAACAAAACCTCTAAGACTCTCCCGATTGGTTCTAGCAGGGGCTTTCGGGTCTTGGTCTGAGTCTCTAGGTGAAGGTTCAAATCTCCCTTATCTTCACGACCTCACAAGTCGATATTGGGATTCTTTACTAAGTTAGTTGCAGATCGAGGCACTCAACCGCGGCTTACAAAGGCCAGCGCCTCAATTACCCTGCCCGCAAAAAGGTAAGCAATAGTTAGCGTCAGGTCGCGGTTGCCGCGACCTTGGCTTTCGCGCTACGCGCGATCGCCGCTGTTTCGATGACTGCGGCCATTTTTCCAAGCTCGAGTGCCTGCTCGGCCGTGGTGCTTGAGAACAGGTGCATCATACTGGCGATGAGACCGGTCCAACCGGTTTGATGACTCGCTCCCAGTCCGGCGCCATTATCGCCGTGAAAGTATTCGTAAAACGAGATGTAATCACGCCAATGTGGATCTTGCTGAAACTTCTTAGTTCCGCCATACACCGGCCTGCAGCCGTCTTTGTCTCGCAAGAAGATACTGCTGAGGCGGCGCGCCAATTCTTCCGCGACCTGATACAACGTCATCTGCCGACCTGAGCCTGTTGGGCACTCTACAATGAAGCCATTGCCGTAATAGGTGTAGTACTGTAGCAACGCTCGAATGATCAAGGCATTGACAGGCATCCAGACCGGGCCCCGCCAGTTGGAATTACCGCCAAACATACTCGTATCAGACTCTGCCGGCAGGTACGACACTCGATACTCTTGGTCACCTAGGTGAAAAACATAGGGATACTCGGCGTGATAAAGAGATAGAGCGCGAATCCCATAAGGGCTTAGAAACTCATTCTCGTCCAGCAATTTCGAAAGAACCTTACGGAGCTTCTTCTCGTTCAAGATAGAGGCCAGGCGGCGGCCAGCGTATCCCGTTTGAGTAGGATCGTGAATGAAAACAGTGAGTTCGGGCCGGCCAGCGAGAAACCTTCTCAATTCATCGTTCAAATGCGGATACTTTCGGACGAGTTCTCCTTCAAACACAGTAACTGCGCATAACGGAAGCAGCCCCACCATGGAACGTACTTTTAGGTGCTGAGCCGTCCCGTCGGGCAGCCGCAGGACATCGTAGAAAAAACCATCCTCTTCATCCCACATCCCCACGTCCCCGCCTTCATGCGCCAGTGCTGCCGCAATCCAGAGGAAGTGCTCGATGAACTTTGTACACATCTCCGCATAGGACGGTCTCTCTAAGGCTAACTGCACAGCAATCTCCAGCATGTTTTGGCAATACAGGGCCATCCATGCGGTGCCGTCTGCTTGCTCCAGGTATCCGCCAGTCGGGAGCGGCGCGCTGCGATCAAAAACGCCGATATTGTCCAGGCCCAGGAACCCACCTTCAAATGCGTTCCTTCCGGAGCGGTCCTTGCGGTTGACCCACCAGGTGAAATTGAGCAGTAGTTTCTGGAAGCTACGTTCGAGCCACTCTATATCTCCCTTTCCGTGCCGAGCCATTTCAAGGCGGTGTGAGAAAATAGTTGACCACGCGTGAACCGGCGGATTGACATCTCCGAAGTTCCATTCGTACGCCGGCAGTTGGCCGTTGGGGTGTAAATAATGGCCCCGCAGCATCAGGTCCAGCTGTTGCTTGCCAAAATCCTCGTCAACAAGCGTTAGCGCCAAAACATGGAATGCCAGGTCCCAAGCCGCATACCAAGGGTATTCCCACTTGTCGGGCATCGAGATGATGTCCGCGTTGTACATGTGTTGCCAATGGTTATTGCGTGGGGCAGTATGGGTTGCTTTGAAAGGATCAGCATTATGCTGCTTAAGCCACATGTCGACGTCATAGTAGTAGAATTGCTTGGACCACAGCATCCCGGCGAGTGCTTGGCGCATGACGCTTGCCCCGTCGGAATTCAACGAGTATGGGATCACAGTGGCATAGAAGGCGTCGGCCTCCCGCTCCCGCTTTTGCATTAAAGCGTCGAACGAGTCCCCGAAAGGGACATTTTGTTCCTTATTGCCGGCCATGCGTCCGGCAGGTCCAACGTCGCTCAACCGTAGGCGCAGCGTTTGAAACGTTCCCGGCGCCAGAGTGAGGCGGTAAGCGGCAGCGGCCTTCGTACCGACTTTTTGGGGGTTTACGGCCCCTTCGTGGCCGTGCACTATGTAATTATTGATGCCGTCTTTTACATAGGGTGTTGCGTTAGGCGCATGAAAAAGACGCTCGTTGTTCGTCTCATTCTCGGTGAAGAGCAGTCCGGCCGCGCCGTCACAATATAAGAACCGATCCCCTAATTCCGGATGGGAAGTGCTAATTATGCTGTTGCTCGCCCCGTTCGGCACCTTTTTGAGTACAGGCCGGGAGACCCCCTCTTTCCAGGACCACGTGTTTCGGAACCAGAGCGTAGGCAGCACATACAACGTCGCTGGTTCAGGGCCGCGGTTTATTACTGTGATTCTGATCAGGATGTTTTCCGGCGTTTCCTTCGCATACTCTACGAAGACGTCGAAGTACCTGTCCTCATCGAATATTCCGGTGTCGAGCAGTTCATACTCGAGTTCCTGGCGCGAACGGCGCCGATTGGTTTCCACCAAGTCTCGATAAGGGAACTCCGACTGTGGATATTTGTAGAGATACTTCATGTAGGAATGAGTCGGCGTGCTGTCGAGATAGAAGTAGTACTCCTTTACATCTTCACCGTGGTTTCCTTCGCTGTTCGTCAGTCCGAAAAGGCGTTCCTTCAGGATTGGGTCTTTGCCGTTCCACAGGCTCAGGGCAAAGCAAAGATTCTGCTTGTCGTCGGAAATGCCTGCGAGCCCGTCTTCTCCCCAGCGATACGCTCGCGACCGCGCCTGATCGTGGGTGAAATAGTCCCAGGCATTACCATCTTGGCTGTAATCCTCTCGAACCGTGCCCCACTGACGTTCACTCAGGTAGGGTCCCCATTTTCGCCATCGCAGACCCTGAACGCGCGCTTCTCCAAGACGGGTCGCCTCTGCACTCTTATCCATGGTTGCTGTCTCCCTGGGCTCATCCGAGGTGCCGCAGCCCTCATAAAAAAGCGCATCTAGCCAAAGCTTAACTACTCTCTGGCACTCGCTGTGTCAATCGCTTTCCGTCTTTACCTAAGTAATATCTTCTTCGTCGGCAAAGAAAGAATGAACTGTCAATACTTACAGATGTCGGTTTCTTTTCCGGCTTCTAACCTTCTCGATGGTGAGATTCTCGCGTGCAGGGGTGTTTTCATATCGCTGTGTTCCTTAGCGTCTATCTTGCCGCCGACGTTTGTCGTGCACAGGACCTCGCTCCTCGGGCCTATCTCATCACACCCGTTCATTCCAATGCGGTTACGCTGACCTATTCCTTTTTTGACGGGAACCTTCTTTTTGAAGGAACAGCCCCAATAACGGGCGCCACTGCAAGGGCTCATGTCGCTATTTTTAACTATTCTCGTTCACTCAATTTTTTTGGCCGTACAGCAAACTTCACTGCCTCATTGCCGTATGGGGTTGGGAACTTCCGAGGAATCGTTGTTGACGCGGAAACACTTGCGTACCGGTCGGGCCTCTTGCCGGCCACTTTCCGATTCTCGGTGAACCTGATAGGGGGTCGTGCAATGAACGTCGCCGAATTCATGAAATGGCGGCAGAAGACGATCCTAGGTATCAGCCTCAGGCTCGTGCCTGAAACAGGTCAATACGACCCAACGAAGCTGATAAATGTCGGCACGAACCGCTGGTCCTTCAAACCAGAGCTTGGCTATTCTCAGCGCTGGGGGCATTGGATTCTGGATGCATACGGGGGAGCTTGGTTATACACGACAAACTCCGAGTTCTTTTCACACAATCAGTTCTCTCCGGGAACCAACACTCAGACGCAGAGTCCTATTGGCTCATTTGAAGGACACCTCAGCTATGATTTCAAACCACGGTTGTGGGTGTCCGTCGATGGCAATTGCTGGTTCGGCGGCACTACAAGCCTAAATGGAGTAGAAAACCCGGTTACTCTTCAGCGGAGTTCACGCCTCGGCGGAACCGCCTCGATCCCCTTAAGCAAACATCAGTCGATCAAATTCAGTTACAGCAATCGGGCTTATATCAAGTACGGAGGGAACTTCCAGAATGTCTCTCTGGCTTGGCAATACTCCTGGTTGGGAAGGCCCTAATAGCCGGAGCTTATGGTTCTAATGAACTTTCCTCTTCTCGTGTTTGCCTTATCCTTCGTTGTTCTGCTACTGGCGGCTTTGTTTGGCGACACAATTCGCACCAAGGTGCATGCCTTAAAGGGAGAAGAGCACGACGATTTTGATGTTGTATTAAGTGCTACCCTGACTCTTCTCGGCCTCCTCATCGGCTTCAGCTTCTCTATGGCCATTAGTCGGTATGACCAGCGCAAGAATTACGAGGAGGCGGAAGCCAACGCAATCGGCACAGAGTATGTGCGAGCGGATTTCCTTCCGCCGGACGATGCTGCGAAGGTGCATGATCTTCTAATCAGGTATCTCGACGAGCGCGTGTTGTTCTATACGACTCGCGACGATAGCCATCTAGCGAAGATCGATGCGGAAACAGTTCAACTGCAAAGCGAGCTGTGGATTGCGGTGCGGCCGGCGGCAGAGGCAAATCCTACGCCCGTGGTTGCCCTCGTGGTTTCCGGTATGAACGACGTGCTGAATTCACAAGGATACACGCAGGCAGCTTGGTGGAATCGTATCCCAGTTGCAGCCTGGGGAATGATGGCGGTGATCGCCGTTAGCTGCAATTTGCTCATCGGCTATGGTGCACATGGAAGGGATTGGCGCACTCTACTGATCGTACCGATTGTCGTGTCCATTGCGTTCTTTCTGATATCCGACATTGATAGCCCACGCGGCGGCGCCATACGCGTAGCACCTCACAATTTGATCAGTCTGTCGAAGTCATTAAGGTCGCAATAGACCCGGCCGCATGTTGTTTAGAAGCATTGCTTGGATAAGAGCTATCAGTGACACGAGCCGTAGTCCACAAACTGGTTGTTCGCCACCATTGCAGCTAAGGAGTGCGCACATTTCAGGATTTTTTGGTCGAGTGGGTCATCGTCTAACGACTTGGGTGAGACATACACTCTGCCCTTGCCGGCTTCCACGAGTCGGTCGCTCAGTTTTCTCATATTTTTAAATTCATTTGTGAGCAACTCAAATGCACTCCGATCATAATCTGTTGAAATTTCCAAAGACACCAATCGGAGACTCTGCTCAGCGCGGGCCCGGTAAGTGTCCACCCAGTTTTCGGTCACTGGAAATCCTTGTCCGATTGCATTTTTCAGCGTACTTCGCCATTCTCTGATTACCTCCATTTCCTCGATTCCCGCTTTAAGAAAAGCTTTGGAGAATCCAGATGCACCGGGCTGCCCGGTCTCGAGATTCATTGCCGGCGTACTCGCTCCGGGTGAGGGCAGAGTCAACACAATTTGATTCCCTCTAATGCTGAGTGAACCATTCGCAAGTCGCGCTAATGCTTCTACATCGACGTAGGAACGCCCGCCTATCTCCACAACGGGGAGCTCTCCTGAATGTCCCGCTAGAACGAGGGTCCGACTCTGCGGAGCGGCTCGTACCATAAGGAAAACCGACAAGCTGGACAGGAACGTAAGTACGAGCAAAATAATGAGTATTCCTCGCAGCATAAGATGTTCCCAAAACCCTTGGCCCAAGCTTTGACTCCTTACCGCGCACACGCGCCAAGCTTCTTCGGCATCCTCTCTCTCGGTTTACGACATGAGAGCAACGATGATAGTTCCCCAAGTGGTGAGCAAAATGTGCCCGAACGCCACAGTGTAGGAATATCCAAGTGTAGCAACTGGGCTGTCGGATTTCTCTTGTACGGCAGCGACGCCAGCGATCATTGTTTGAGCGCCAGCAAGTCCCCCGAGCAACAGTATGGGGTTTAGCTTCAAAACGTAGCGACCGAAGAATAGGCCTGCAATGAGAGGCACGAGAGTCACAACGATGCCGCCAAGAAAAAGGATGTAACCATATTCCTTCACTGCGTTCACGAAGATGGGACCTGCCTTAAGCCCAACCATGGCCACAAAGGCCGCCAAGCCTATGGATTTCATGAAACTGATCGCAGCATCCGGCATTCTCCCGAACCAAGGCTTCACCGATCGCAGCCATCCGACAAGAACACCAGCGAGCAGAGTTCCCACACTGGTGCCTAGGGCTATTCTCAGATGGCCTATGGGTATTATTAGGATCGCGCCGATCAAGACACCTAGAAACACGGCAATACCCAGCACAACAAAATCACTCTCTTCTGTCGGGTTAATCACTCTACCCACCAAAGGGGCTAGTCTTTCGACCGCGGCTTCTGAACCGGTTACCTGCAGGGTGTCGCCTCGGTCGACGATCGTGCCTGGTCCAATCGGGATTGCTTGACCGCTCCGCGTGATTCCACGTAACAAGACCCCGCGAGCTTCATCGGTGCATTCCACAAATTCACGCAGAGTCTTCCCGGCAATCATCTTGTTGGTGACGTAAAGCCCATAGGAAGCTACTGGAATCTCCAGTAGCTCCGGATCGGTTGCCTCGACAGAGGAAGAAGAAAGCAGATTGATCAGGGCGTCAGTCCTCCCAAGTACGGCAACTGTGTCTCCCGCCTCCAGGACTGTAGTGGGAAGAGGCCAGAAAATTTCGCCACTCCGCCGAATGCGTTCCACGAACAGGCGGGCAGCCGGAACGGACTTCTCCGCCTCCGCGATGGTCTTTCCAACGACCCGACCATCTGGCCGAATTTTATATGCGCGATAGCCGATGGGCTGCCACGCGGAAGACACACCAAGCTTGCTATGCTTGATTCCCAATTTCTCTTCAACCTTCCTCGATTCCGCGCGCAAATCAATCCGCAGCAGTTTGGGTCCAAAGCTGGCGCAGACCAGGATCACACCTAGGGTGCCGAAGATATAGCAAATCGCGTCCGCAACAGCGACGTGTCCAATCCATTGCTGCTTCTGATCGTCAGGTATTGACAAGCCTCGGATGGCCTCGCTTGCAGTGCCGATCGCAGGCGATTCGGTCAAAGACCCTGAAAGCAATCCTGCGGAGTACCCGGGATCGAGTTTCATGGAATGCGCTACTGTATACGCCGTAATGAGACCGATGACTGGAACAAACACGCCAAGAACGGCCCAGCGCCAGCCTTCGCCCTTGAGATTGCTAAAGAAGCCGGGCCCTACGGAGTATCCGATTCCGAAAAGAAACAGTAAGAACAGCATTGCCTTCGCTTGGTCAGATACGGGCACATGAAAAAAGTTCCCGATAAAAATTCCTCCGAGCAAAGAACCTGTCACCGCGCCCAAGCCAACACCGCGAAACTTCAAGCGGCCGATCAGGTATCCGATGCCGATGGCCAGGTAAACTGCCATTTCTGGGTACATTGTGAACACACGGGCTAGCCACTCCATATGTAGTCCTATTCGCTCATGTCAGAGACGCTTCGAGAAGGATTCATCGCTGGGCTCTGGCGTCAGCTTCTAAGGCTGCTGATAAAACATGCGGCATCATGTGGGCGAACTATCGCGCGGCCGCTGCTTTTGGTTTTTCGGCGCGCTGTGAAGCCTCAAAGGCATCCCGGTAGCCGCGTGCGACCGATCGAACGCCGCGTCCGATGTCCTCGTACACTTCGTCGGGCAGATTGGCCAGGGACACGCGCAGCGACCAGTCTGGTGCCTCGAAGCCGCCGCCGTTCAGCAGCACAATCCCATGATCCTCGGCCAGACGGAAGGCGAGGTCGAGCGGGTGGACGTTCTTCTTAAGGTATTCGACGGCGTCCTCGCCGATATTCTTGCGCGCAAAGAACTCGAAGTCGATCAAACCGTAGTAGGCGTTGTACAGTGTGTTCGGAGTGACTTCGAGGCCGAGGCCTTCGATCATGGCCTTGGCGCGCCGGTGCACGATCTCCAAGCATGCCTTCTGGTACAGCTTGGCTCCATCCATCATCTCAGCAAGGGAGAACAGACTCATCATTACCTGTTGGGGGAGCGCGAGCCCGGCCGTGTGGTTTAGGGCCACATCGCGGCTGTCGGCCACGATGCGGTCGATGAACCTGATCTTGCGCGGCTCGAGAACCAACGTGCCATATCGTTTGTCGAGCGCTTTTAGATCGGCATCCGGGAGCTTTGCGATCATCATGTCGAAGATGTTGTCCTCGTGGACCGCGATGACGCCGAGGCGCCACCCCGTGCAGCCGACATACTTGGAGTAAGAGTAGACGCCGATGGTGTTGTGCGGCAGCTCGCCGAGCAAGGATCGGAAATCGTGGACGAACGTTCCATAAACGTCGTCAGTCAGGAGCATGAGATCGGGCCGCTTGGTCTTTACCAGATTTGCGATCTTGCCGATCACTTCTTTACTGAGTGCGACGCCCGTTGGATTGCCGGGATTGACAAGGAAGAATGCCTTGACCTTGGGATCTTCCAACTTCTTGAGCTCGGTGTCTGTGAACTGGAAGCGGTTCTCCTGAGGAGCTTGGATGGTGACGAACGTCAACCCGTAGTCTTCAAGGTGGGGCAGCTCAAGGTAGGGGGTAAAGATTGGCGTGCCCAGCGCGATCGTGTCTCCGGGATGCAGCAGGCGATTGGCCTTCATCGATTTGAAGATGTAGCACATCGCAGCCGTGCCGCCCTCGACCGCGTACAGGTCGAACTTGCCTGCCGGTCGCGGTATCCCGCACACCGCCCACATCAGGTACTCGTGCACGATGCGCTCGTTGTGGACCAGCATGCGGTCGGGGACCGGGTAATTGTCGCCGATGATCGAATCTACGAGCTCGTGGACAAAGGCATCCGGCTCGAACCCGAACGCTTCTATCGTAAACGGCACCATCTCTGACAGAAAGGATGCGCCAGGCATGTCTGCATGCTTAGCGAGCCATGCCTCGAAACGTCCAGCGATTCCTTGAGGCTGCGGCATTCCGCCGATACCGGCGGGATGCTCCATCACCCGTTTGCTTTCGGTGATCGCAAACTGGCCGAGCAAGAAGAAGCCTTCGCGCGGAGTCGTGGCAATCCAGTTAGGGTTGCCGCGGCCAGCATTGAGGAATGCCGACTGCGTCGTGCGAGAGGTCTTCTTGGCGAGCTTGATCAGCTCATCTTTAATCTCAAACGGGCCCAACGTCTCGAATTTACGGAGCTTCATGAGGTCCATGATTTTCACCTTTCAGAAAACGTCACGACAGAAGCATGATAGCGACCATGCCCCAGATCGTAAGAAGTGTATTACCTATAGCGTAAGTAACTGTATATCCCAAAGCAGGCACCTGGCTCTTGCCCATATCGCAGACCAACCCGAGCGATGCCGTGGTCGTACGCGCCCCCGAAACGATGCCGAGTGTTAGCGCGTCGTGGAAGCGGAAGAGGTATTTGGCGATCAACATACCGAAGACGAGAGGCAATGTAGTGGCTAGGGCCCCCCACAGGAACAGGCTGATGCCCTGCGTCCGCAGGCCGTTCACGAAGCCCGGGCCGGCGGAGATGCCGACGATGGCGATGAAGATATTGAGGCCGACCGAGTTCATGAACCACACGGTGGGTGACGGGATCCTCCCGAAAAACGGGCGTGTCGAGCGAAACCATCCGAGCACAAGCCCTGCGATAAGCGCGCCACCCGCAGTCGACAGCGTCAGTGGCACCCCGCCCACCTTCAAGACCAGCGCACCGATCAGTGCGCCCACCGCAATACCGGCGCCAATGAACGCGACGTCGGCGACATCCGTTGGCCGGTCCGCAGCTCCCAGCAGCTTGGCAGCAGCGGTGGTGTCTTGGGTTCGCCCGACGAGGGTGACGATATCGCCGCGGTCAAGCTGCGTGTTCGGCAGGATGGGGATCGAAGTGGCGGTCGCCCCACGCGTGATTTTCCGCAGGAACACACCGCGCGCCCCGGGCAGCCCCGCCAGTTCAGCGAGCGTCTTGCCATCGACTGCCTTGTTGGTTACGTAAACGTCGACGCCCTCCACAGGAACGCTCAGCAATTCGGGATCGTCGACTTCTATCGAAACTCCTCTGGTGACATCCGCGAGTGCCTCGCGACCACCTGCAACCGCCATCATCTTTGCGCGTTCGCCAATAATACTCACGAGCGCCTCGCGAGCACCAGCGACAGCCACCACGTCACCCTCGCGTAACACCGTGTCTGCAGTCGCGTCTTCAATGACCCCATTGCGACGTATGCGCTGGATAAAAACTCGTGATTGGGGGAGCAGCGCCTCGGCTTCGACAGCTCGCAGGCCGATGACTCTGGCGCCCGGCTGCACGCGGAACGCACGCATTTCCCAACGGTGCCAGGCCGTGCCAGCCCCACCAAGTTCCTTGGTGCCGCCCTGCTTCTCCTCGTAGTCCTTGCAAGCGTCAGCTATATTGAAGCGGAGCAGAAACGGGCCAAGCAGGGCGATCACGATCGCCGAGCCGACGGTGCCAAACATGTACGTCACGGCGTAGGCAACCGGCATGGAGTTCAGCAGGTTCTTGGCTTGGTCGGCGGCCAATCCAAGTCGGTTGATGGCGTCGGTCGAGAGGCCCATCGCTGCAGAGATCGTCTGCGACCCGGAGTAAAACCCCGCCGCGTAGCCAAGGTCGTAGCCGGCTACCTTGACGATCATGACCGGGACCGCCAGACAGAGTAAGCACTGGACCACGGCGAAAAGGGCTTGCGGCACTCCATCCTTGGCGACACCGCGGACGAACTGTGGCCCGACCCCGTAGCCGACGGCGAACAAAAACAATAGGAACACTGTCGCCTTGAGAGGCTGTGAGATGGTGATCCCCATCTGTCCGATCAAGACACCTGCCAGCAGCGTGGCGGTGACCGACCCCAGGCCTAGCCCTTTGAACGTAAATTTACCGAAATAGTATCCAAGAGCGAGCGTAAGGAAGATGGCGATCTCCGGATATTGCTTGAAGGTCGCCGCAAACCAAGTGAAGATAGCCATTGTTCAACTCCTCGTTATCAACCTGCTAAGGGAATCTCACGGCTGAGGTCAGTCGCGCGCATGGGGCACGAACCCTAGGCAGCCGCCGCTGACTTCCGTTTGGCAGTCTTCGGCACGTTCGCAAAACCACTACTGGGCGGCTTTTCTGACTTTAGAAAGGCCGGGTTTAGCAACTTCAGACCAAGGGCAGCGCTGTAACCGTGAATTTCTTTTACGTCCAATTTGCGCATGAACCCGATTGTTTCCGCGTCGATGACCTGGCCTGGTACCATAATTGGAAACCCCGGCGGATACGGGATCACAAAGTTCGCCGAAACCAACTCAGGGCCGTCCTTCAAGCGTTTGTCGACCTCCGGGCTGAATAGGTTTATGTGCTCGCACTGCTTTTCGCGGTAGGCGGCGAAGAATGCCGAGCGCATGTCTCCTTCGGTCGTTATGCTCGAAGTGTCTTCCCGGAAACGACTGAAGAAACTTGTGAAGTTTGGGAGGTTAGGAACATCCGTCATGAGGGACTTCACACGCGCGGCAAAAACCTGTTGGGCCGCACTCCCGCCGTCCGCAAGCTTCTTTTCGATTCCCTGCGAAATCTCGACAAGCACCTTGATAAGTTGAGCGATGTCGCTCCGCGTATTGTTGATATTTGTTTGAAGTAAAACGCTATTACGCGAGGTCTTGTTCAGCTGGATATCGTAATCAGCTGCCAGCACGTTCTTGAACTGGGTGCCGTCGAATCCGGCCGATCCGCAGACAAGCGTGAGTCTTGTAACATCGAGTGCAAATTCATCTTCCCTGAGAGCTTCCACCGCTTTTGCCCAATTCGTTCCAGGCGTCAGGTAATCGATGAATCCCGAAGTCCTGAACTCGGCGGGAATCATTTCGTCGGCGCCTAGTACATGGAAATACTTCGAGACGAGCGGATGCGAGTTCACTTCGCGACGAACGTCAAGCGCCAACTGGATGGAACGATTAACGAGTTCATATCCTTCGAGCTCCATCTGCCGTCTCGCGATGTCCAGCGAGGCAATGATCTGGAGGTTTGGTGACGTAGATGCATGAGTGAAAACAGCTTCGTGAAACTGTTCTTCTACCGTGTGATAGTCCGGATCCTTCACGAGCACCATCGAGCCTTGCCGTAAGCAAGACATAGACTTATGCGTCGAGTTTGTCTGATATACGCGCAACCGCACTTTGTCCGGGTTGACGAGGAGGCGGGTCTCCAAGAGCACCTTATCACTTGGATTTGAGCCAAGCTTTTTCTCTTGTTCTCTGTATGCTTGGTGGTAAGCCGGATCTTTGAATTTGCGCTCCAGAATTGCTGCGGCGCCCATCGCGGTTCGCCGACGATAGAAAGGACTCCATCTGGCAAACCCAAACCACGCCTCATCCCAAAGGAATATCAGGTCGGGCTTTATTGCCAGGCATTCCTCCATGACGCGCTCAACGTTGTAGATATGTCCGTCAAAAGTGCAGTTTGTAAGCACCAGGAGGCGGGCCCGGTCTAACTTTCCCTCCGTCTTTAGGTCGAGCAGGGCTTTCTTAATCGTGTGCAGCGGGACTGCCCCGTACATGGAATACTGCGTAAGGGGATAAGCCTCCACATAGAGTGGAAACGCACCAGCGATCACAGCTCCGTAATGGTGAGACTTGTGACAGTTTCGGTCGACCAGCATGATGTCGCCAGGGGCCAGCAAGGCCTGCTCGACCATCTTGTTTGAGGTGGAGGTGCCGTTGGTGACAAAGAAGACGTGGTCCGCCCCGAATGCCCGGGCAGCCTTTTCCTGCGCAACCTTGATGTTTCCAGTGGGCTCAAGCAAGCTATCGAGGCCACCCGTGGTTGCGGAGGACTCCGCAAGAAAGAGGTTTAGTCCATAGAACTGGCCCATGTCGCGAATCCAATTCGACTTAAAAATCGACTTGCCTCTTGCGATAGGTAGGGCGTGAAACGTGCCTATGGGTCTTTGCGCGTATTTCTGTAAGTTGTCAAAGTAGGGGGTGTCATACCGGTCGCCAATGCCATCGAGAATGCTTAGATGCAATTCGAGGGGTTCCTCCACCTGATAGAAGACGCGGCGGATGCAAACCCCACGGGCGTCGCCAGCAAGTTTCTCCGGTTCCCGGTCGCTCAGGAAATAAACGTCCAGTTCGGGACGAAGCTGCTTCAATCCTTGCGCAAGTGACAGAGCGTACTGACCTGTATCCTTATCGATGTTGCTGGTGGCAAGATGTGCGGTCAGAAATTCACGCAAGACTGGACTGTAATGTGATGAAGCGAAAGAAATGCCTTCATAAATGACCACGGCTTCTATGCTGCCGTTGAGGATGGCCCCCAAAACAGCATCTTCGAAATTGCCGACAAAGACCGGTTCGTAGATGAACTTGTCCTGGGGTCTACGTAGTTTGCGCAGTTCTTGAGCCAAGTCCGACCATTTTGTTGAATGCGCAGGGCTTACCATCAATACTTCGAAGTAAGGTCGATACTGCGGCTCCTCGCGGGACCCAGGCACCCGCTCCGCGAGACTTATTGAGGCATGCTCCTCAGGTTCCCAGTCAGCGAGATTGGTGCGATACGAGTGTGTGAGGAGAGCGGTGCTGATAGACTGGGCCAAAAGCGAGCTTCCCGTCGCATCACCTGACGCAATTCGTTCTCCGAGCGTTCTTAGCAGCGGCTCTCCCGGATAGGCAAAGAAGTCCTCCCATTGACGCAATTCCTGAAAAGAGGCTGACGTCGCGGCCTGGTGTGTTTCCTTGTCAAGGGGGTGTCGGGTTGCGACACCCTCCCAAACCCGTGCTGCCTGGAGCAGCGAGCGCCAGCGATCGAATCGAGCTTCTGTGACAGTAAAGAACTGATCTACTCGTGCGCCTGTTGCTTTTGGTACAGTAGGCATGGCCGCTCCGTGACTTTCCGCTGAGGCTTGCGCTATTCATTCGTACGCGCAAGGTCGCACGTTACGGAACCGATGCGGAACACGGAACTGTCAAAAGTAACAGCCAGAAACTCGGCTGCGACTGATCCAGGTGAGAAACCCTGCAGTAGTCTCAGCTTTTCGACTACATCGTTAGAACGAATTTTCGGTCGACAAAAAGACTGTCACGACTGACAGTGCGAACCATGCCTCACTCGGCGCAGGCTCAATAGCGGGCGCCATGATCGCCCAAGCAAGAGACAATTAGTCGACGCGTCCGATGGCGCCGGCCATTAAGGAGATCTGAAGATATTGGGTCTAGGTTCCAAACCGGAACCGCCGCCTACGGGATTGAGTCGTGAAATCGTCTCTACATGAGCAGCGAGTGGAGCAATGAACTATGGACTTTGCCGCGCAACTACAAACCCAGCCAGTTCGCCTTAAGCTCGCACTCATAGTGGACGCAGACGCTGAGGTAAGCAAATCGCTTTCCAGGGTTCTCAACCCGGAAGAGTGGAGCATTGTGCATGCGCCAGACAATCGATCCGTATTGAAGCTCGTCGAGGAAAGACCCTTCGATCTCATCATTACTGGAACAGGATCTACCGGTAAAGAAGATATAGACCTGTTGAGGAAAATCCGCCAGGTCCGACCACATGTTCGCCTCATCATCCTCACTGACGAAAGTACGCCGGCATACGTAATAGCAGCGATTCGAGAACGGGCGTTCAGCTATTTCTCTACGCCATTCTCGACTGCCTCATTCGCCGAGATGGTGCGTTCTGCCTCGACCGCACCTCTTTGGGACGATGGCATCGAAATTGTCTCCGCCACACCCGAGTGGATCAGCATCATCGCCCGCTGCGACAAGAAGACTGCTGATAGGTTGGTGCAGTTTTTCCAGGAAATATCGGATCTGCCTCTCTCCGAAAAAGAAGATGTCGCAACTGCTTTTCGAGAGATGCTGCTCAACGCCATCGAACATGGAGGTAATTTCGATCCAGACCAATATGTTGAAGTGGCGTATTGGCGTACATCCAAGTTAGTAATCTGCAGGATTAAGGACCCCGGGCAGGGTTTTTCCCTGGATGAGATTCACCATGCGGCTGTTAATAACCCTTCTTATGACCCTATCCGGCACATTCTTTTCCGAGAAGCTCGAGGTTTGCGCCCCGGCGGATATGGGGTTTTGCTGACCAAGCACCTTGTGGATGAGCTGCTATACAGCGAGAAAGGCAACGAGGTTCTTCTTGTCAAATACCTTCGCTCTTTTCGAGGCACGAAACATTCTCCTTGACGTGTGAGTAGGGGTAGGCGCGGTGGCATTTGCCTGCCGCATGACTTTAGGTCTCCTTAAAGGTAAGTGTGATTTGTTTTTAACGCTGTTCGATAATCCCACCCCGCTAGCATTTCTGACAGTTTTCCCCGAAAGACAAGATTCGCAGACTGGGCTTCTGCGCCTACGTCGAGGAGGCAGGTCCATGAAGCTCTTTCGCATCGCGGTTCCACTGTCAATGGTTTGTTGGGCGTTTACCGCAAATGGTCAGCTCCCAATTCCAGAGACGCAGGACTTGTCGGAGGCACAACTGCACAAACAGTCTGGCTCTCCTCAGGACGTGAATGTCCTTATGGGTGCAGTGCAGCAAGCTTCAGAATTTGGGGAATCAGATCCACGATACGAAGCCGCCCTACGCAATTTGGCTGGATTTTATTACCGAGCACATAGCTACGCCGAAGCGGAATCTGTGTACAAGCATTCTCTTGTCGTTTCCGAGAACGTTCACGGAGCACAGCATGAAGAAACCGCAACGCTGCTTAACGACTTGGCCCTCATGCTTCAGGAGGAAGCTAGATTTCCGGAAGCTCAGGCGTTCCTCCAGCGTGCCCTGGCAATTCGGGAGGTAGCTTTTGGATCAGGGAGCCCATTAACGGCCACAAGCCTGAATAACTTAGCGAGTATATACAGTAGCGAAGGCCATTATTCGGAAGCCGAGACCCTCTACAAGCGGGCCTTGGCTATTTGGGAAAAGTTTGAACCTGAAGAACTCAACCTTGCCACAACATTAGACAATCTGGCATCGGTAGAACAAGATCTGGGCAAGTACTCCCAGGCGGAAGAACACTTTCGACGGGCCTTAGCCGTCCGCCAGAAAATCGTCGGACCAAGCGATCCGGGCGTCGCCATGATACTAAACAACTTTGGTATGTATTACAACGAGCAGGCCAGGTACACGGAAGCCGAACCCCTGCTTCGGCGTGCGCTTGCCATCTGGGAGGAATCACTTGGTCCGGAGCACCCAAACGTTGCCGCCGCACTATGCAATGTCTCAACGGCGTGGAGACACGAGGGAAAATACTCGGAGGCTGCGACCGCGCTGCAGCGTTCCTTGGCCATTTGGGAAAAGGCCTATGGTCCGGGGCATCCAAAGGTCGCAAGTGCCCTCAACAATCTTGGAGTTCTTCAGAGGACACTACGGAATTACCCAGAGGCAGAATCCGATTTTCGGCGTGCGCTGACGATTTGGGAAAAGACCTTTGGACCTGAACACCCAGGAGTGGCGAACATCCTGAGTAATATCGCCCTCACTCTGCAGAACAAAGGCCAATTCTCGGAGGCGGAGAGCCTCCTGGAAAGGGCAAAGGCGATTCGTCAAAAGCTCTTTGGAACGGAGCATCTGGCATTGGCGGCTGTTTTCAATGATCTGGCGGAAGTCTACAGCTCACAGAGCAAATACAAGGAAGCGGAGCTATCATTTCTCCGAGCGTTAGCAATATATGAAAACAATCTTGGTCCGGAGCATCCAAACGTGGCCATCGTACTGCATAATTTGGCGACAACTCAGCTAGAGGCGCGCAGATACGTGGCAGCGGAACAGAATCTCAGACGCGCTCTTGCCATCCGCGAAAAGCAGTTTGGGCCGGACAATCCGGACTCAGCGCCCCTTCTAAGCATTCTCGCGGGCGTGCAACACATGCAGAACAAATACGCAGAAGCTGCATTGCTGTATAAGCGGTCGTTGGCGATATGGAACAAAGCCGGAATGACGAAGTCCCTGGACTTTGCACAAACATTGCAAAACTTGGGCGGTCTATATCTCGCAGAGCATAAGTACGACGAGGCTGGTCCGCTCTTTGCCCAGGCGCTAACTATCAAGGAGAATTCACTCGGAGAGCAACACCCGGAACTAGCGCATGTTCTTACTTTATTGGCCGCAGCTGATGTATTTCGCGGCTACTATGTTGAGGCTGAGCCGTTTTGCCGGCGCGCACTCGGCATGTTGGAGAAGTCTTCGCCTCCGGACTACCCAGCATTAATTGATGCCGCGAAAGTCTATGCCATACTGCTCAGCAAGACGCAGCGCCAAGCTCAGGCGGAGTTGTTTGAGACCAAAGCGATGGTCTATGCCGCCAAAATGAAAAACAAGTCCAGAAACGACATAAAACCTACCTCTCCCTAAGTCATGGGTCTGGAGACCCAATAAGTTGACACATCTGCCTGCCGCCCTAATAATAGTGTGTATAGCCCGCTTGATGTCCCCCCGGCAGGTAACAGGAGCGTTTCCCGCCGGGTTGCGTGAAACTCTCTTGGACCGGGAGTGTTGTATCGATAGGGGACGCTCTTGTCCAGAATCCGTGTTTTATTAGCTGACGACAACATTCAGGTCCTTGAATATGTTCGCGACTTCTTGTCTGCCAACCATTGCGAAGTCGTTGGTGCTGTAACTGATGGTCAGGCAGCTGTGGACGCCGCTGCCCAATTGCTACCGGATGTCGTCGTGCTTGATCTTTCCATGCCTGTCCTCAATGGCATCGAAGCCGCCAAACGTATGATAGAAGCCAGGCCGTCCACAAGAGTTGTTTTCCTCACGGTCGAGAAGGATCGTGATACGTGTCACGCCGCCCTGGAAGTAGGCGCCCTTGGATATGTGCTCAAGCCTCGTTTGGCTACTGACCTGGTTCCAGCAATTACGTTGGCAAATGATGGCGGTTGCTTTGTCTCCGCTGGATGTGAATTGCGCCCCAACGATCCTCACTTTTCTGCTTAATCGCTTTTTCATTTCATGTTTAGCCCGTAAAGCCAGTCGCTAAGTTCCGGTTGCAGCGGTGTTCTGGCTGGTGGTTCATTGCTGATTTGCGGGAGCCAATATCGCGGCATGATTTAAGGTACATTGACCCTAGCCTATATTTCCCGCGAGGCTGCGAGAGGTCACGCTCTCACGCTGGGGTTGAATTGGCGGTGCCTCGCGGGTTTTCCGACTCAAACCGCCGTTGAGTCCCTCTCTGTGATGAGGGAATAGTAACGACGTCTTGAGATTGGTCACCTGTCACTTTTGACAGGCGCCGCATATATCCTCTCCTGGCGTTCTGTATGTCCTCCGAGGTCTCGACGCAATGCGGGCTGCCACTCAGTCTGACTACTCCGGTTGGCGCACTCTCTGCGAAGGCGGGCTTCCAAACAAACCGACGATTGTTGAGGCGTGGCGGGGCCATTCTAGAGAGTGTGGGAGTTTTACTTGAACATAACCAAGAAAGGGAGGTACATTTCACGCTGTAAGCATAGGTCCTTGACTTGGCACCCCGGGGGCACTGCGGGCTGGACACTTAAATTTAGTGACATCAGCCCGATCCTCCTACTAAAGAGCGAGGACGGATTCGACTTGAACGAATTTGGTGACCTGGATTCTTTGGAGGTCGTCAAATATGTCACATCGTGAAGCGGCTTTCCCTCTGTTTCGATTGCGGACCGCGATCGAATTTCTATTTGCGCCCGACCGTAGCGACACCTCAGCAGTTGCCTCTGGACCTCGTAGCGCAGCGATCGGCCTCCTGGTGGCGCTCGGGTACTATGCCGGATCGCAGATTGGTTTTCTTCTGACTCCCAGCGGCACGCCGATTGCGGCCTTTTGGCCTCCTAATGCAATCCTTCTCGCAGCTCTCTTGTTGACTCCTCGTAGAATCTGGTGGGTTCTGGTTTTGGCGGTATTTCCTGCTCATCTCTTAATTCAGTTAAGTATCGGCGTACCCTTGATCTCCGCGCTCACGTGGTTTGTCGGAAACGCCGGTGAGGCAGTTCTAGGTGCCATCTGTGTTCGACTCTTCAAGAATGACCATCCGTTGTTCGAGAGCGTTTATGGAGCGATCGTTTTCTTAGGCTTTGGCGTTCTGCTACCGACCCTAGCAACATCATTTTTGGATGCCGCGGGTGTGATTCTGACCGGACTTGGTCAGAATTATTGGACCCTGTGGACGACTCGGCTTACGTCCAACATCCTGGCTGATCTCACCATTGTTCCGACCATCGTGATCTTTGGAGTCAAAGGACTGTCCTGGTTCCGAACAGCAAACGCTGCGGCATATGGTGAGTCGGGAGCATTAGCAATAAGCACAGTGGTAGTCAGCCTGCTCGTATTCGGCAAGGAAAGCGCTACAAGCAGCTTCTGGGCATTCCTCTACGCTCTCCTTCCACTGCTGATTTGGGCGCTACTGCGATTTGGGTCTGGAGCAGTGAGTGCATCGTTGCTAGCGGTGGTATTGATTTCTTCCTGGAATACGATGCGCGGACGAGGACCGCTCGGATCGCAGTCTATAGTTTTCGCGGTTTTGTCTCTTCAGTTCCTGCTGACCGTACTTGCAGTATCTTTCCTATTGTCGGGCGCCGTACTCGCTGAAAGACGTCGCGATCAATACTCTCTGCGCGCGGAATACGGCAATCTGGTTCATGCTCAGAATCTGGAACATTATCGCATCGCACGAGAGTTGCACGACAACATTCTGCAGCGCCTAACACTCGTTGGCCTTCACCTGGACGAGCTGCAAGCTGCGTCTCTTGTCTTTGCAAAGACGCCTTTCAATAACGTCTACGACCAGATCTCCGACATTTCTAAGAGAATTCGCGATTTGTCGCACGACCTGCATCCCTTCATGCTCGAATACCTGGGCCTTCCACGTGCCCTAAGAAAGCTTTGCCGCGACTCTAGTGCTCGGTTCAGGACCACGATTGAATTCTCAGAATATGGGGCGACAGCTCTCCTCCCGTCAGACATTTCAACCTGCATTTTTCGTGTGGCACAAGAGGCGCTCCAAAATATCGTGCAATATAGCCACGCAAAAACTGTTGTCCTGGAGCTGAAATTGGCCAACAAAGCAGTCGTATTGAGAGTTTCCGACGGCGGAGTCGGCTTTGATGCCTTGCGCCCCCAAGGTGTCGGACTGGCTTTCATGCGAGAGCAGGTATTAGCTCAGGGTGGCACTCTCGAGATTACGTCCGTGCCTTCAAAGGGGACGGTCATCGAAGCTTCGTTCTCGATCGAGAACATCTCGTAACGCCTGCGCGATTAATCTAGACTGATACTTTTGCCAGTAGTTGTAATACGAAGTGAAAGTCATGCTTGCTTCCTAGGGGAAAAGCAAGCTTGAGTCCGCTTCGTAAGTCAATTTTGATCAGGTTGTACTCGCGTACGCTCAGGAACTTCTGCGGTTTTTCAGTTCTAGTAATCGTTTGTTTTCTGGGATCATGCAGGCGTCCGACTAAATCGAGCGGATCTGGGACAGGCCAAGGCGGCAACCCCGCTTTGATGTTCACTCTGCGTGCTGCTCCTTTGAAGACCCCTGCCAATGTCAACCTTCTTTCCTTTCGCACGACTGTAGCAGGGATCTCCTTAACTCCCGCGGCAGGCGAGTCCGTCAATGTGCCGCTGAATGCAAATTTGTACCAAGCGGATCTTGTCCGGCTCCAAAGTGACGCTACGCTTCTCGCCCTGTCCACTGCTGTCCCTGTTGGGAGTTACACGAACATGGTTGTGAGTCTCTCGGATCCGGCCGTCACGTATTGTATGCAGACACAAGGAATGGCGGGGTGCGAGACGGGCAGCGTAATCACCTTGAGGGGTGCACCGGCCACGCCAATTATCACAACCTCTCCGTTTCCTCTGGTTGTCGTTCGCGGGCAAAACATCGGTCTTGCTATTAGCATAGATATTGAAAAGGCGTTGAGCGTGAACGGACAGAGCCAGGCAATCACTTCGGTAAATCTCGGTGCGGCTAATGTCTTGACAGCGATGATGCTTCCCCCAGCATCAAGCAGTTTGCCAGCTACGCCGCTGGATTTTATCGAAGATGTGACCGGGACTGTTTCGTCTGTCGATGAAGGCACACAGCGTGTGACAATCCAAACGGCCACTAGAGGCCCAATAACCGCCAACGCGAACAATTCAACGATTGTGTCTCCCAACTGTGTGATTTTCAATCTAGGTAATACTTTTACGTGCGCGAAGCAAGGTCAGGTGGCCAGTTTGGATACGGTGCTGAATCCGGATGGCTCAGTCACTCTTGTGGAATATGACCCACTGGCAATCACGGCGGGGGACTGGATCGAGGGCATAGTTGGATTGCCACCATCGTCGTCCACACAGTTCCAGCTTGTCACGAATGACTTTGTCCTAGCAGATAACAACAGCCTAATCGGAAGCAATTTGGAATTGGGCGCTTCTGTGAAAATCACTTTGGTACACCCGAAACCCTTTCAAGTGGATGACAAGGGGCTGGTTGTCCCTAACACGCTATTTCTGGGAGCCACGGACGCTTCCGTTCTGGCTCCCGGCCAGACTCTTACAGTGCATCTTGTTTCCTTCACGCCAAGCACCGGAACCACTCTCGCGGCTGCGAACGTAGATTTCCTGTATCTCCGTTTCACTCATGTGACGGGCAATGTAGCCAACGTAGCCCCTCCGAATACTTTTACAATCCAATCCTTTCCCTCGTTTCTTGGACTGGTCTTTCCCGTGACTGTACAACTGTCGAATGGTTCCCCCAGTACAAATTTTGATGGAGTCACTAGCGCCAGCGACCTCGCTTCAGGACAGACCGCGTCCGTTCGCGCGCTCTATTTTGGCCTTCCGACGGGACCAACACCCACACCTACTCCGCTTAGTGCCGCGAAGGTTCGTGTTCCCTAAAGTGTTTCTCGTGCTTGGTCGCTAACACCACTCGTACCGATAAAGATAGATATTCTAGCTCGAACGCACTTTACAAGGACAAGGCGGTTACCACCTGATAGACGACTGTAACTTTTGACAGTATCTCTTGGACTGGCCGTCACCCAAGCTGCCTGCTCGCTGGCAACAGCACCTCGCGGGGGTTGACATGCAGAACGCATTTCAATCGTGGATCGGCCAAATAGTGGTCGTGCAACTGGCCTTTGGCCCAGCCAAGGTGAGCCTTCGCGGCATGTTTTTGCGGGACCAAGAGAAGACCCTGCTGATGAGACCCGAAGCCGGGCCCGACATAGAGATCGCGAAAACCCGCGTCTTGGCCATAGAGGAAGTGAAACGCCGCTCCCGCAGTCTTCCTTGGCGCCCGTTTGAATGCGCTTCACCGTCGGTGGGTCCATCCAGGTAACAGCTCATCGAAGAGAAGAGGTCAAGGAGGTATTTCAGGTGGATAAGCCGATTCAAATACTCGTCGTCTCGTCGGAGTTTACGAATTGCGATGTTCTGAAAGACATCATAAACAGAGAGGGCTGGAAAATGGTTTGTGCCGCAACGGTTCGCGAGTGCAGCGAAGTATTAGCCAACGAGAATATTGATTTGGTGTTCTCCGACCGATGCTTAGCGGACGGAACTTATCGCGACGTCCTTGTCATTATGCGGTTGCTGAGGCTGTACATGCGCATGATAGTGACCTCCCGTCTCGCAGATTGGGACGAATATTTAGAGGCGGTGCATGATGGCGCTTTTGACCTCATTGCGTCTCCAAGCCGAGCCGCGGACCTAGTCCGCGTAGTCAGTCAAGCCCAGAGCGAGAATCAAAAGATAGGTAGAGCAGTTGCCGTTGACAATGCCCCGGTGACCAGCGTGGGAGGGCCGTTGGAGCCACCTTTCACAATGTCAAAAAGTAGGAGCATCGAACGATATCCATCAATGACCTAACCCCCCACGGGCAGAAATGCTAGTCTTCAGTCCGCAGCGTTCCGACCACTTGCCCTAGCAGGGCAATGACCGTCGCCAAGCTCACCAACAAAGGGGCGGTCACCCAGAGATCGAAGGCAAATTTCTTTAGGAATGTGGATGTCAAGCCCGTGAAAAGCAACCCGTTACCTCCGACTGAAGTAGCTTGGCAATCGACTCATCAGGATTTGGAGATAGGCCGCAAGTCTGCCGCGAGCAGCCTACCTATCGTCTTAGGCTAGCGGCGGGCCGCCAACTCGCTTGCCCTTGAGGTGAAAGTTCACATCAATGTGGTCGGCGATCTTAATGAACGGGATACCTTTGTCCATCCCGTAATCCTTACGGTTGAACACCATACTTCCCTTAATCTCACCTGAGCCTGTCCCCTTCCCGGAGACCGTTAAGGTCAACTTCTCAGGGTTTGACACTCCTCGTATTGTGAAATCGCCATCCACTTCAAAGGTGTGAGGCCCTGTCCGCACAAACTTAGTGGACTTAAATGTGATCAACGGATTTTGTTCAACGTCGAAAAAGTCCCTGCTCTTTAGCTTGCGGTTCTTCATGCCGCTTCCTGTATCGACGCTCGCCGCCTGGATGTTGACTTCCAGAACGCCTGTCGTTTCGTCAGGAGATGTAAAAGTTAAAGCGGCATCCCACTTATCGAATTTGCCGGCGATCTTCACCGAGGATTTAACATGGAAATTGATCCAACTCTCTATCGGGGAAAGTTCGAAGATCGGAGCTTGCGCCCGGCTTAGTGGCGGAAAAATGATTGACGCAAGGAAGATACTTAACTGCGCAGCGCACCGTGCGGGCCCCATCAGTTTCATTTCAAAACTCCCGCTTGATACCTGCATGAAGGTCGCCCAGAGTGCATTGCACTAAGGCCATGCAAGCTTCCTTTGGTCAGGTTCTCACTGAATTGCCGGCCGACGAACTGTTAGTTCTCACAGACGACGTTTTTTGCTCCTTTACGACCCCAACCACAGTCGGTTACGAGCTTGGCTCGACGCTGGTGACCAGCAACCTGCCCTTTCAGGAGTTGACCGAAGTGTTGGGGTCGGAACGGCTGACCGGCCTCACCCACCACGTGCACATCCCGGAGATGAACGGCGAGAGTTACCGCCTCAAGCAGAGCAAGCACAAACGCAACCCTCAACCCGGCCGCTAAATCACCACTTCATCTCTCGCGGAGTGTGGCGTCTTCCGCTCCGGCCTACACGCGGTGCGCAAACCGGACCGCGGGCCTCTGCTCGCTTCACTTTTCCACAGATTTTCAAACGGACCACCTCGACCCCTGTATTGACAGGGATGATTGCAAGGCCCTAGCCTAGCATTCACGGCTTCGGGGGAAGCTGGCTCATAGGTTACTGCCAGAGGTAGACGTAAGGTACTATCATAATTAGGCAGTATAAGTGTGCTAGCCGATAAGATTACTATGCCAGGTCTTCGGAGCGATGATGCCAGGCCTTCAAATGTCGTTCTTATAAGCAGGAAGACACTCTGCTAGAAACAACTTAATGGCGCTGCGGATTCTAGCAGTTGACGACTTTGAGCCTTGGCGCCGTTTTGTCTCTTCTGCTCTCGACAGACGACTCGGCTTACAGACTCTCTTCGAAGCGTCAGACGGCCTTGAAGCAGTTCACCGTGCTGAGGACCTGCAGCCGGATTTAATTCTGCTGGACATTGGGCTTCCAGGCCTTGACGGGATCAAGGCTGCCCGACGAATTCATGATCTCTCACCCAGTTCGAAAATCCTCTTCTTGAGCGAGGAGAGCTCTCCAGATGTTGCTCAAGCAGCCTTGGAGGCAGGCGGCGCCGGCTATGTCATCAAGTCCGATGCGGGAAGGGAATTGTTGGCGGCGGTGAAAGCGCTTAGAGAGGGCGAGCGGTACATTAGCGCTCAATTGGTGGGCCGGGTTTTTTTCGACGCCCCAGAATACTCCTCCCAGGGGCACGGCTTGCACAAACTTCAGATCTATTCCAGCGACGAAGCATTCTTGGATGGCTACACTAGTTTTGTCGGCGGCGGTCTAAACTCCGGTAATGCGGTTGTGGTCTTAGCTACGGAGGCCCATCGGCTGGAGCTGTCTCAGAGACTGCGGACTCTAGGCTTCGACCTAGACGCGGTTATCAAGAGTGGTAGCTACGTTTCTCTCGACGCCGCGGAAATTCTTGCGTCATTCATGAGTGATCATGAGCCTGATGTTGAACGATTGTGGACTCTGGTGAGGGGCCTCGTTGAAAAAACGAGGAAAGCTCCAAACGGAGCCACTCGACACGTTCTTGCTTGCGGGGAACTCGCGCCCTGTTTATGGACGCAAGGCAAGGTGGATGCGGCGCTGACTGTCGAAGAACTCTGGGACGCGGCCTCCCACCGGTATGGCATAAGGACGCTGTGCGGGTATTTATCCTACGTCTTGCGGGCAGTTAGAAATCAACGTATGTTCCAAAACATCTGCTCTGTACATTCAATCGTTGTTCCCGACAACTTTAATGCCCAGCTAGGTTAGTTGCGCCTGCTAGCTTCCTCACTCTGCTAGGCGGGATCTATGTCCTCACAGAGAAGTCAACCTCCAAGCAATCGCCTTCCAACGATGCTTGTATCACAGACTGACCTGTCTCCTCGACGCTGCTCATTTTCATCCCAGGTGGTGCGCCGAGGCGCATGAGGTCTGCTAAGAATTCGACACCTTATCCTGCCTTGCCTCTTGCAAGTCTTTTTGCCCTGCCGTCGGTTCGTCAAACTGTAACTTTTGACAGTCGGAATAGACGAATAGCTGCCGGATGCTGTCGTCCATATGGATCCGAAGCGATGCTCTTTTGGTAAGAGCCTGCGCACGTTGTCAGCCATGGTTGTTGCAGTTGCCATCCTGCCGGGTGACACGCTGTTATCGACTCCATCCCCACTGCCTTCGCAGTCCAGCCCCCAAGCTCCAAAGATTCCGTCCGATCAACTGGACTCCCTAGTGGCTCCCATTGCCCTGTATCCAGACCCATTGCTGGCACAAACGTTGGCGGCGTCCACGTATCCGCTGGAACTCATTCAGCTTCAGCAATGGCTTTTGAAGAACCCAGGGCTGAACGATCAAGCGTTAGCCGACGCAGTCGCGAAACAGCCGTGGGACCCGAGCATTCAAGCGTTGGCTGGCCTGCCTGATGTGGTTAAGCGTCTGGCAGACGATATTCAGTGGACGACTGACCTGGGCAACGCGTTTCTGACCCAACAAGGCGATGTGATGGATGCCGTGCAGCGCATGCGAAAAAAGGCCCAGGATAACGGCAACCTAAAGTCGGGGGAACAACAAAGGGTGGAAACGAAAGTCGTCGAGCACAAGAGTGTGATCGTTATTGAACAATCGAATCCTCAGGTCGTTTATGTACCTTCGTATGACCCTCTGGTGGTTTGGGGTGCACCCCTTTACCCCTACCCGCCGATTTACTATCCCCCGGCAGGATACTACGCCGCCGGGTTGGCGATTTCGTTCGGCGTTGGAATGATGATGGGGGCATTTTGGAGCGGCGGTTGGGGTTGGGGCTGCGGGTGGGGCAACAACAACATAAACATCAATAACAACAACAATTTCAACCGCAACTCGAACATCGGCGGCAACCGCAACAATATTGGGGGTGGGAACCGCCCATCGCAACAACCCGGTCGCGGTGGCATTGGAGCAGGCCGTGGAGACTCCAGTTGGAGGCACAATCCGCAACATCGCGGCGGCGCGCCATATCGCGACCGTGCTACCGCAGACAGGTTTGGCGGCACAGCGCGAGGCGACTCGCTTGCTAACCGTCAGGCTGGTGCCAGGCAACAGCTTGGCCGTCAAGGCGGCAATCTGGCAAGCAATCGGGCCGGCGACGGACGGCTAGGCAACCAGGCTGGCGGAGGACTGGGCGCAGGTAACAGGCTCAGCGGAGGGGGGCCAAACAGCATTGGAGGCCGGGACCTCACGCGGGGCGGCGCAGGCAACCGAGATGCATTCGGAGGAGGGTCCAGGGGTTCCCGGGGATACAACGGATCCAGCGCGCGCGCGAACAGCAGCCGCGGTGCCTCCAGCATGGGATCCCGAAGTGGAGGCATCCGCGGCGGCGGTGGACGTGGCGGCGGTGGCCGGCGGAGGTAAGCGGCGTTCATTGTGAAGAATAGTTGGGAGCACGAAATGAAACGAGTGCGTGGAAAGCTAAGTCTCAAGATCCTCCCCGCAGCAGTAGCAATCACGGGCCTGTTCCTCTTTTTGTCCGCACACGCGATCGTCGCCAGGCAACAGTCCGCCGCTAAAGCCACGCCCGTATCCGCGGGCGTGAACGCAAAGATGTTCAACACTACCCAACAGGCTGCTGATGAACTTGTCGACGCAGCTGAGAAGTTTGACGTACACGTTTTGGAAGTGATTTTCGGACCCGATGGTGACGATATCGTTCTCTCTGGTGAATACCCGCAGGACCGTCAGCGTGCTTCCGACTTCGCTGCAGAGGCCCGCAAAAAGAAAAGCGTCTCTTTAGATCCAAAGAAGGGAAGCCGAGCATTCCTCCTGGTGGGCGACGAAGATTGGCCCTTCCCGGTACCGTTAGTGAAGTTGGGAGCCAGGTGGTACTTCGATGCAAAGGCCGGTCGCCAGGAGCTCCTCCAACGCCGCATCGGTGCCGACGAACTGGACGCAATCGATATCTGCCGAGGCTATGTAGAAGCACAGCACGAGTATGCGCTCCGGCCACGCGAAGGTTTCGACGTCAATCAATACGCCCAGCGCATTATAAGTAATCCCGGCAAACAGGATGGCCTGGCCTGGCAAAACCTGGACGGCAGTTGGGGCGGACCAATTGGCGAAAAGATCGCTCGGGTGATCGAACAGGGATACTCTCCCGGAGCAGAACCATACCATGGCTACTTCTTCAAGATTCTGAAAGGACAGGGGCCGGCGGCCCCTCTTGGCCAAATGGACTACGTAGTGAAAGGCGTGATGATTGGCGGCTTCGCCCTCGTAGCGGCACCTGCCGAATACGGTGAAACGGG
>Ga0209159_1000317_pt1 | contig 46256 bp, 37 predicted proteins | sample GraSoiAngelo_144_FD_185901 | JGI IMG/M metagenome (GOLD analysis project Ga0209159, IMG submission 185901) | Grasslands soil microbial communities from the Angelo Coastal Reserve, California, USA - 14_1009_02_40cm (SPAdes) (version 2) | ecosystem: Environmental > Terrestrial > Soil > Grasslands ...
GGGCGCGCTCGGGGACGAAGCGGTCGGTGAGCACGATCGCGGCCTTGAGGGCGTCGTCGGTGATCGCAACGGCGTGGTGCCGCTCGAGGCGCGGCCGCCGCGCCACCAGCACCTCCCACGTCTGGATCGCGTCCAGCTCCTCGACGACGACCGGCTGGAAGCGCCGTTCGAGCGCCGGGTCGCCCCGGATCCACTTGTCGTACTCGCCGCCGGTCGTCGCGCCGATAATGCGGATGTCGCCGCGCACCAGCGCGGGCTTCAACATGTTGGCCGCGTCCATCGCGGCCCCGAGGGCCGTGCCTTGGCCGATGAGGTTATGAAGTTCGTCCACGAACAGGATGAGGTCGGGGTTGGCCGAGAGCTCGCGTACCAGCTTACGGATCCGCTCTTCGTACTGGCCGCGGAATGCCGTCCCCGCGAGCAGCGCCACGTGGTCCAGGGCGACGAGCCGCGCGTCCTTGAGCGCGGGCGGGACGTCGCCGCCCGCGATACGCTGCGCTAACCCCTCGACGATGGCGGTCTTGCCGACGCCTGCCTTGCCGATCAGCGCCGGGTTGTTCTTGCTGTGCCGCAGTAGGATGTCCACCACACGGGCGATCTCTGCATCCCGGCAGCGGACCGGCTCCAAGTCTCCACGTCGCGCCTGTACGGTGAGGTCGACTCCGACGCGCTCGAGCACCGCCCCCGAGTCGAACAGGCCTTCGAACGGATCGCCCATCGGGTCACCCCGCCCGCAGGAACCGCAGGTACCAGTCGATGATGGTGTCGCGGAACACGAACACGACAGCCGCCCCCATGGCGAGGAATACCCCGAACGGGACGTGACGCTTCTTGTGCCGCAGGAGGAGCGGGACGTAGACCAGGCTGCCGAACACCGAGGCCGCGAAGACGGTGAGCAGCACGCCCTTCCAGCCGACGAAGGCGCCCACCATCGCCATCATCTTGATGTCGCCGCCCCCCATCGCCTCTTCCCCGAAGACCCATTGCCCGGCGACGCCGACCGCGTACAGCAGCGCGAAGCCTGTCGCCGCGCCGAGCACCGCTTCCTTGAACCCCGGCACCCCCGAGGTGAGGGAGGCGCCGAGACCGAGGATCAGACCGGCCCAGTTGTATTCGTCGGGGATCAAGTAGTGACGAGCGTCGGTCACGGCGATGCCGAGCAGGATCGTCCCCAGGAGCGCGGCGGCGAGGAAGTGAACGGTCGGTCCGTAGGCCACCATCGCCGCGATCCACACCACCCCGACCACCGCCTCGATGATCGGGTATTGCAGCGAGATGGGGTGTCCGCAGCGGCGGCAGCGGCCGCGCAGCAGCAACCACGAGACCACGGGGATGTTGTCCCGCCACGCGATCGGCTGCCGGCAGGTCGGACAGGTAGAGGGGGGATGGAAGAGGGAGCGCTGCTTCTTGTCCTCCTTCGCCAGGCGCAGGATGCAGACGTTCAGGAAGCTCCCGAAGCAAAGCCCGAGGAGAGCGGCCCCGACGAGCAGGATCGGATCAACGACCACGCGTCACCTCGAAGAGCAGGATGCCGGCCGCGACCGCGACGTTCAGCGACTCGGCGCCCTGGGCGAGCGGGATCGCCACACGCTTGGCGGACACCGCGTTGAGCTGCGGCCGGATGCCGGCGCCCTCGTTGCCGACGATCACTGCGATCGGCCCTTCCGACTGCCCGGGTCCGCCTTCTCCCAGCGCCCGTGGCAGCGGAACGCCGTCGGCGGCGGCGGCCCATAAGGTCACCCCGTGTCGGCGCGCCCACGCGATGAAGGCGGTGTCGTCGAGCGCTACGACAGGATGCCGGAAAGTCGCGCCCATGGCGGCGCGCAGCGCCTTGGGGTTGAGCGTGTCGGCGGTGCCGCGCAGGACGACAGTGCCCGCTGCACCCAGGGCGTGCGCCGTGCGGATGAGCGTGCCCACGTTCCCCGGGTCCTGCACGCCGTCGATGACCAGAGCCGTGCTGCGCACCCCGCCGAGCGGGATGTCGTCGGCCGCCCAGGTGCGAGGTTCGACGACCGCGACGATGCCCTGCGGTGCTTCCGTGTCCGCGACTTCGGCGAGGGCGCGCGCCGAGCCCTCTTCCACCGGCACGGCGTGCCGCTCAAGCTCCACCACCAGCTCGCGGCCGCGCGTCGTGCGGGCCAGGTCCGGGGCGACCAGGGCGCCACGGAAGGTCAGGCCCGCCGCGAGCGCTTCCTCCACGAGGCGCACCCCTTCGATCAGGGCGAGCCCGCGCCGGCCGCGCGCCTTGCGCCGTTGAAGATCGCGGATCGTCGACTGCAGATTACTGGCAATGGGTCTCCTCACGGGTTCGGGCCCGGCTCCGCGCCATCAATATGCGAAGAAGCGGCGCTGCAGTCTGCCCCTCCTGCGCGGCGGAGACGGGCGCCCGACGGAGCCCGTGTGAAGATCGCTCTCACCATCGCTGGTTCCGATTCGGGCGGCGGGGCCGGCGTCCAGGCCGATCTGAAGACGTTTCACCAGTTCGGCGTGTTCGGCACAAGCGTGATCACCGCCGTCACCGCTCAGAACACCGTAGGCGTCCGGGCGTGGCAGGCGCTTCCGGCGGCGCTCGTGACCAAGCAGATCGACGCGCTGGCGGACGACCTCCCGCCGGCCGCCGTGAAGAGCGGCATGCTCGCCTCGGCCGAGCTGGTCGAAACGGTGGCGGCGGGAATCGCCGGCCGGCGGCTGCCGAACTACGTGCTCGATCCGGTCATGCTTGCGACTTCGGGAGACCGGTTGCTGAATGCGGACGCCGAGCATTTGATCGCGCGGCGTCTCGTGCCGCTCGCGCGGCTCGTCACGCCCAACCTGGGCGAGGCCGCGATTCTCGCGGGCACGGACGTGCGGAACCCAGCCGACATGGAGCGTGCCGGCCGCGCGCTCGTGCAATTGGGCGCGAAAGCCGCCCTGGTGAAGGGCGGCCATCTCGCGGGAGACGAGATTGTCGACGTGCTGGTGAGCGACGGTACCGTGCGACGCTTCACCCGCGCGCGGCTCGATACGACCTCGACGCACGGCACCGGCTGCACCCTCTCAGCGGCGATCGCCGCAGGGCTGGCCCACGGCCGCCCGCTCGAGCGCGCTGTCGAGGATGCGCTCGACTTCGTGTCCCGGGCGATGGCCGCCGCCCCGGGGCTGGGGAAGGGACACGGACCGTTGAACCACTTCGTGCCCGCGCCGCCGCGGCCGCCCACCAACGGATTGTAGGGGTGCCTTCGTGAGCGCCTACTCCAAATAGCGGCCCGGCCGGAGCACGTAGAGCACCACCAGCGCCACCGCCGCCGCCGCGAGCGGCGTCCGCTCGCGCGTCACAAACCACACGACCCCGTTGACGAGCGCGGCACCCTCCATGAGCGCCCACATGACGATCAACCGTCCCTGACTGACCCCCCACCATTGCTCCGTGGTCTGGCCCGGTGCCGGGGCGGGATCGGGCCGGGGGACCAGGCGTAGCACGACGAGCGCGGCGGCGAGCAGCGCCAGGCCGCCGTAAGTCAGCGCGCGGCCGAAGCCACCTGATGCTGGCGGCGTGGCCCGAGGCACCCACGCCGTCACTAGCAAGAAAACGATCACGCCTGCGATGAGGGCGCCGTGGATGATCTTGACCGTCCGGAGGCGCGCGTCCGGAGTGAGGGGACTCGTCATCGGTACCTCGAGAGTCGGGATGCCATATTACTACCGATCCCGTCCCCCGGCTCAAGTGATGACCCGCCCGTTTCTCATCGCCCACTGGTCGAACGTCGTCCTGCTCACCTTCGAAGCTCCCGAGGAGCTCGTACGGGCGCAGGTCGCGCCCGGTGTCGAACCCGACCGCTGGAACGGGAAGACGCACGTGAGTCTAGTGGCGCTCGAGATGCGGGACGTGCGGCTGCGCGGCTGGCGCATCCTCGGCTTCGCGGCCCACCCACAGGTGAACTTCCGGGTTTACGCCAGGCACGGAGCCCACCCCGCCGTGACGTTCGTGCGCGAGCTCGTCCCCAGCCGCATCATCGCGGCGGTCGGGCGACTCCGCTACGGGGAGCCGTTCCAGGCCGCGCGGATCTCAGCCCGCGTCGTCGCGGGCACAGATGGCGTAAGCGCGGAATACCGCTTCGGGCTCGACGCGCCGCGCCATCGCCTCGTCGTCACAGGGTCGCGCGACAGCGCCGTTCCGGCCGCGTCGACGTTCGAGCACTACCTCAAAGAGCGCACGTACGGCGTTCGCACCGACCGGCACGGGCGGCCGCGAGCGTTCCGCGTGGAGCACCCGCCGTGGGCCATCAGGAAAATCGTGAGCGTCGATTACGCGGTGGACTTCGGGACCCTGTACGGACCGGCGTGGGAATTCTTGAATCGCAGCACGCCCGTCTCCACTATCTTCGCGGTGGGATCAGACGTCTCGGTGTATCCGCCCCAGATGGACAGACGCTGAGGTAGACGCCGGCATCTCAGCATCTAACTTGGCGTCTACGCGTCCACAGCGCCGTTATGGATTCCACCAGTACGTGACTTTGACCAGGAAGATGTTGTCAGCCTTAGCGTGCAGTAGCCGATCCATCGACTGCCGGAATTGGAAGTCGCCGATGTTCTCATCGTCCGAGCGGCTCTGCGTCCACACGAAGAAGATCGTCGAGCCCGGCAGGTACTCCCAGCGCAGCACAGCGTTCCCGCGCAGCGAGACGAAGTTGAAGTTTGGGTCAGCGAACGTGAGCGAGTCGGTCGCGTTGCCCGTGATCGGGTGCACGACATAGCTCCCGTCGGTTGCGCGCGTGATCGTGCCCGCATCCCGCCCGTACACGGTGAAGTCAAAGGTGCGCGGCCGCGCGACTTCCTTGAAGTCGCCGTACCGCCCGGCGGAGATCAGCGGCTGGGCGTACACCTGAAGCGACAACGTCGGGCTGTAGGTCCAGTTCAAGCGGACACCCGCCGAGAGCTCGGTCTGGTGCAGCGTCCCGAACACGTAGCGGTTGCCGAACGTCGCCGTCGCCGCCGGGTCCGCGAACGTGCCGACGTACTGCACCGGCGTCAGCTCGCGGAACAGATTTGGGCCCACGCTCAACAGAACGTTCGACGCGGGCCGGAAATCGACGCTGGGCGACAGGTACCAGTTGCGGTCGCTCTCCGCCTGGTAGGTGCCGGACTGGAAGTTGATCACCCACGCCTTCCGCGTGTCCGATTGCCAACCGACGTCCACCTGGTAGCCCGGGGGGTTCAAGGTCAGCGGGCCGCCGCGGGTGCGCCGGTTGTTCACGGTCCACGGGTTGTACGCCAGGTCCCAGTTGAACTGATGGTAGTTGAGCAGCTGCAGGGTCCCGAATTGGAAGGCGCCCGTCCAGTTGATGTTGCCGTCCCAATCGTAATTGCGGAACAGCGCTCCGCCCAGCTCCGCATAGCGGAACACCTTGCCGGGCTTGGTCCAATCGTAGCCGGCGCCGACGTGCATGTTGACCACGCCGGTGCGCCAGAGGAACCCGAGGTCGTGCACGTCAAACCCGGGAGCGATGACCCCGATCGCCGAATTCGAGAACCAGTTCCCCTTCTGCTTGTTGAGGTAGACCCGGGCCGCCCACCCGGTCAGCGACGTGGCGCTCGAGTCCACGCGCACGTGACCGGCGTCCGGCTGCTGGAAATAGTGTCGGGGGTTCTCCTGCACGGCGGTGATGCGGGCTGCGCTCCCGTCGATGCGGGACGCGCCCACCCACCCCGTGACCACCCACCGTTTGGCATGGTCGAGGAACGTCCACCCGTCGGCGCCCCAGGCCAACGAATGCGAGTTGACGTCGTCGCGCAGCAGGGGATCCCGGAACCCGCGCGCGGCCACCGTGCTCATGACGCCCAGCCCCTGGCGGCCGTCGGGGAATTCCTTCTGCACCCGGAACACGCCGTAGTACGTGAGCGGCTCGACTTCCTTCTTGAACAACGTTCCGGAGGTGTCGAGCTGGGCGGTCTCCCGGCCCGTCACCGCCGAGAGCGCGCCGACGTTCCAGCTCCCGGCCGCTTTCCCGGTCAGCTTTAACGCACCGAGGATGTGCGCCCCCACCGGCATGTCGCTGAAGTCGGCGCTCGGCACGCTTCCCTGAGGGGCGCGGCCGATGCGGCGACTGTAGAAGAACTGGGGCTCGGCCCAGTTGAACCCCCAATAGTTGCGCGCCCCGCCCCGGCCGAAGTTGAAGATCGACGCGCCCTCGATGAAGAACGGCCGCTTCTCCTGGAAGAACGTCTCCGCGTCGCTCAGGTTCACCACCGCCGGATCCACCTCCACCTGGCCAAAGTCTGGGTTCACGGTGGCGTTGAGGGTGAGGTTCGGCCCTAACCCGATGCGCGCGTCGGCGCCGAGCCCGGGCGTCAGTTTGGACCCGTCGTTGAACGGATTCCCCGGGGTGCGGGACGACAGCTCCGCTTTGCCGATCGTGTAGGGCAAGACTTCGAGCCGCGGTGGCGGCGTGACTCGCTCGATCCCCACCAGGTCCACGAAGCGCGACACGAAGCCGCTGCCGTTCTTGGGCGTGTAGACGAGATAGTCCCGCTCGTTCTTGCGGGCGACGTCGCGCCGGAAGTTGATCCCCCACACGTACTGCGGCTTCTGGATGAAGCGCAGCTGGGAGTACGGGATGCGCAGCTCCGCCGTCCAGCCGAGCGAATCGCGGCTGACTTTCCCCTCCCACACCCCGTCCCACGAGTTGTCGTCCCACTCGTCGTTGTAAAGCGTACCGTCGGACAGCGTCCCCGCCGCGTTGATCGCGAAGTAGTAGCCGCTGCGTCGGTCGTGGTAGGGATCGATGTAGACCGTGAAGGCGTCCGAGTTGGTCTGCGCGTCGCGCCGCCCCAGCCGGGCGACGATCGAGTCGGGATGTGCGTCGAACAACCGCGCACCGATGTACAGCGCCGCGTCGTCGTAGGCGACGTATACGTAGGTGCTCTCGGTCGGCGCCATCCCTTCATTGGGATCCCGCTGCAAGAAGCCCGTCACGCGCTCGGCCCCCTCCCACATGAGGTCGTGCAGCACGCCGTCGATCACGATGGGTCGGACCAGTCGGGTGGCGCGCACCTGCTGCGCGGCCACGGCGGGTGAATCGGCGGTGAGGGCGTGGGTCAGAACCGGTGGCCGAGCGGGCGGAGCGGTCAGCGTCGGCACGTAGGCGGCGGCGGAGCCGGCCAGCCAAAGGGCAGCCAGAGACATGGGCACCTCGAGACGGAGGTCGGTGCGACATCCCCGGCGACGGCGTCCGAGGCAGGCTGATAGCGCCAAGTATGACAGCGCTCGGTCCGAAAGGGTTGCAACGAACTTGTCAGAAGACGGTCAACGGCCGGCAAAGGGGGACGGGGGAAGGGCTAAAGCTTCACGAGCACGCCTCTTATCAGGGTGGCAAGCTGGCCGGCGACCCGCGCCCCCGCTGCCAACACCTCCTCGTGTGACAGCGGGGCGGCGGAAAGTCCGGCCGCTGCGTTCGTGATGCTCGAGAAGCCCAGACAGCGCATCCCTCGTGCCCGCGCCACGATCACCTCGGGCACCGTGGACATCCCCACGGCGTTCGCGCCCAGACGCTCGAGCATGCGGATCTCGGCAGGCGTCTCGTAGGAGGGGCCCAGTAGCGCGGCGTACACCCCCTCATCGAGCCCGATCTTCTGCTGCAGCGCTACCTCCCGGGCGATCCCGCGCAGCTCGCGGTCATACGGATCGCTCATATCGGGAAAGCGCTGCTCCCCCTCCTCCACCGCGCCCTCCAACGGGTTCCGGAACATCAGGTTGATGTGGTCTGCGATGAGCATGAGCGTGGGCGGGCGGAACGTGAGGCGGATCCCGCCGGCGGCGTTGGTGACGACGAGGGTGCGAATGCCGAGCCGGGCGAACACCCGCACCGGCAACACCGCCAGCTGCGGCGCATGGCCTTCATAGAGATGAAAGCGGCCACTCTGAACGAGCACCTCCACACCCTCGAGCGTCCCGGCAACGAGCTCCCCCTTGTGGCCCGGCGCGCCGGGCTTCTGAAAACCGGGGATGTCCGCGTAGGGGATGTGCGTGGCGCTGCGAACCCCTTCCGCCACGTCCCCCAACCCCGAGCCAAGCACGATCGCGACGCGGGGCGCAAGGGGCCCCAGCGTGCGGGAGACGGTCTCGGTCGCTGCGCGGAGAGTACTTCTCCCTTCTCCCTTCTCCCCGCTCATAGCAGGATTCCCGCCAGCGTCGCCGACAGGAAGTTGGCGAGCGTCCCCGCGATCATGGCGCGGAAGCCGAGCCGGGCGAGATCGTGCTTGCGGTCGGGGACCAGAGCGCCGATGCCCCCGATCTGAATCCCCACCGAGCTGATGTTGGCGAAGCCGCACAGGGCGAACGTCGCGATCGTGAACGAGACGGGGTCGAGCGCCGCCTTCATGGGGCCGAGCTGGGCGTAGGCAATGAACTCGTTCAGGACCATGCGCGTGCCCAGCAGGCTCCCGATGGTGCCGCTGTCGTGCCACGGCACCCCCATCACCCACGCGATGGGGCTGAAGACCCACCCGAGCACCGTCTGGATGTTCTCGGGGAACCACGCGACGTACCGGTGCACCCACCCGAACGCGCCGTTCGCGAGGGCAACCAGCGCGATGAACGACACCAGCATCGCGATCACGTTGAGCATCAGGTGCAGCCCGTCGGTGGTGCCGCGCGCGGCCGCGTCGACCACGTTCACGTCGGTGCGCGGGATCTCGACCCGCACGCCACCGAGCGTCTCCGGCGTGGCGGTCTCGGGCTCGAGGATCTTCGCCATCATGATGGTCCCGGGGGCGGTCATGATCACGGCCGTGAGCAGGTGGCGTGCCTCGATCCCGAAGGCGATGTAGGCCGCCATGATCGATCCCGACACGTGCGCCATGCCAGCCGTCATCACCGTCATCAGCTCCGATTGCGTCATCCCCGGGAGGAACGGCCGGATCGTGAGGGGAGCCTCCGTCTGGCCCATGAAGATCGAGGCGGCCACGTTCAGGCTCTCTGCCCCGCTCGCCCCCATCACCTTATTCATCACGATCGCAAACGCCTTCACCACGAGCTGCATCACGCCGAGATAATAGAGGATCGCGAACAGTGCAGACACGAAAATGATGGCGGGTAGCACCTGGAACGCGAAGATGATGCCCAGACTCGAGTGCTGCTTGCCGATCTCGCCGAAGACGAACTCGGACCCGACGTACGAGAAGCTCAAAATCGCCTTCACTGCGTCACCCAGCGCGCTGAACAGCTGCTGTCCGAATGGCACCCGCAGCACGAAGATGGCGAACGCGAGCTGAAGCCCGACGCCCCACGCCACCACCCGCCCGCTGATCGCCCCGCGGTTGCGCGACAAGGCCACCCCCAGTCCCAGGATGAAGGCGATCCCCAAGAGGCCTGTGAGCCGCTCGCCCAGGCCGCGCGGTTCTTGGGGGACAGCCGCTGCGACGGGCGGCATGGCTTGCGCGGTCGCGTCCGGCCGGGTCACCTGCTGACGCCCCGCCGCCTCGATGCTATTCCACGCGAAGCGCGGCAGCGTGAATACGAGCAGGGCGCACACGAAGGTGACGCCGCAGGCGAGCACCGTACGGTGGAGGGACATTAGAGAGCCTCCAGTTCGCTCTGGATCCGCGACACCAACGCGACCTTCTCGTATTCCGGAAGAAACGCGCTGTCGCACGCATTCAGCGTCACGCGCGCGAGCTCCTGTCGACCGAGCCCCAACACGCTCTGGGCGAGGAAATACTCGTTGGTCAGCGAGATGCCGTCGACCAGCCGCCCGTCGGTGTTGAGCGTGACGACCACCCCCCGGTCGAGGTACCGCTTGAACGGATGCTCTGCGATCGTGGTTACCGTGTGCGTGTGCAGGTTGCTGGTGAGACACATCTCGAGCGGGATGCCGCGCTCCACGACATAATCGAGCAGGGTGGGATCCTCACCCAGCCGGGTGCCGTGGCCGATACGCTGCGCGCCGCACTGATGCAGCGCCTCGTGAATCGAATGCGGCCCGTCCCCTTCCCCGGCATGGCAGGTGCAGGCCATCCCGTGGGCCGCCGCGTACTCGAACGCCGGCGCGTGCTCCCGCGCGGGATGCCCCCGCTCGGGGCCCGCGAGATCGAACGCCACGACGCCCGCGCTCCGGTACTGCGCCGCCGCGCGCGCCAGCTCGAGTGACTCCGCCGGCGGCCGCGTGCGGATCGCGCACACAATCACACCCACCTTCGTGCCGGTCTCGGCCTCCGCGCGCCGGATCCCGGCGAGCGGCGCTTCGATCGCCTGGGTCAGGGTGAGCGCCGGACGGTGCAACAGCGGCGAGTAGCGCACCTCCACATAGCGCACGCCGTCCGCCGCGGCGTCGATCACGAACTCATAGGCGACGCGCTCGAGCGCCGCCGCGGTCTGCATGACGGACAGGGTGATCTCGTACTTGGTGAGATACTCCTCGAGGCTCTTGGCGTGCTTCACGTGGAGTGCCTCGGCGAGCCCCTCGGGCGTGTCTGCCGGCAGCCGGACGCCCTGGGCCCGCGCCAGCTCGAGCATCGTCTGGGGACGCAACGATCCGTCCAGGTGCACGTGCAGCTCGGCCTTGGGCCAGCGCCGCAGCAGCTCCTTGGAGAGGCGGGGCGGTCCCTGCCGCGCCGTCACGATCACCCGGAGGATCGCGCCGCCTTCGCCGATCGGGTCCGCGGCGTCGACCGGGCGCCCCACGCCGTCGGTCGCGTACGCCGCCCCACTCGCGAGCAGCCCCGCGAGCTCGCCGTCGAGCGCCGCCACCGCGTCGCGCACCGTGGCCCCCCGGGCCACCGTCACCGGCCGCTCGTTCACGAACACGCGCAGCGTCACCGGCCGGCTCCGGCACGGTGCACGCGCTCGTCGCCCGGGGCTTCGACCGGCGGCCGCAGCACCGCGAGGTACTGAATCAGCGCGTCCAGATCGACCAACCCCACGTCCGCGGCCGGCAGCCCCCGGAGCATCGTGTAGCCGCTCCCGCCCGCCGCGAGGAAGTCGCTCACCGCCACGGTGTAGGTGCGACCGTTGTCGAGCCCCTGTCCGTTCGTCAGCCTGACCTTGGTGACCCGATGCCCGACGCGCTCGCGCGGATCGTACCAGACCTCGAGCCCCGAGACGTGCGCGTCCGCGCGGTCGCCCGCCACCGCGTGCTCCAGCGCTTGCTGCAACACCTCGCCCCGGGCGAACAGCCGCACCAGCCGGTTCTGAAACGGCTGCACCGCATACAGATCGCCGTACGTCACGGTGCCCGCCGGCAGATCGGCGCGAATGCCGCCGTTGTTCACGATCGCCACGTCGGCTTTCGCGACGTTGCGCTGCGCATCGGCGATCAGTCGGCCGAGCCCGTATTCCTCGCCGACCCGGCGCAGCTCGATCTTGCTGTGGGCCACGGAGCGACTGGTGACGGCCTCGATAGCCCGCTGGTAAGGGCGCAGCGTGTCGGCGAGCGCGGCATCGGGCTGAACCTGGTCGGCGTAGGGGGTTTCGATGTGCGCGCGGACTTCGCCCCCCGTCCCGCGCACGCGCACGAAATCCACCACCGCGATGCCCGCGCCGCTCGAGCGCGCCTGAACGATCGGGATGCCGTTCACCACCGTGTTCACGAGCGAGTGCGTGTGCCCGCTCACGATGAGGTCCACGGACCCCGAGTCGAGCCCGCGCGCGATGTCCACGATCTCGCCGTGACAGGCGGGTGCCGGCACGGGGTCCTGGCCGGTGACGACGTCGCAGAACGCCCCCTCGTGCGCCAGGACGATCACGAAGTCGGCGGCCGCCCGGGCCCGCGGCAGCACGCGGCGCACCGCCGCCGCGCCCTCGCCGAACACGAGCCCCCGCACGTTCCACGAGGCCGTGTTCGTCGGCGTGGCCCGCAGCGCGAGTCCGATCACGGCGACTTTCAGTCTGCCGCGCTGGATCAGGGTCCATGGCTCGGCCCACTCGGGCCGCGCTGCGCTGCTCGAATCGGTGATGTTGGCGGCGAGAAAGCGGTACTTCGCCCCCGCCATCCGGGCCCGCAGCGTGTCGACCGACCAGTCGAACTCGTGGTTGCCGATTGCGGCCCCGTCGATGCCGAACGCATTCATCGCTGCGATGGCCGGGAGGCCGAAGCTGAAGTTCGAGAGGAGCGTCCCCTGCATTTCGTCGCCGCCGTCCAAGCGGACGGTGGTGCAGCCGCACGCCCGCGCGAGCGAGTCCAGCCACGGCTTCAGCGCCGCGGCGCCGCCGACCAGCTTGCCATTGGACCACGGCCACGCGCGCGCTTCGAGGGCGCCGTGGAAGTCGTTGATGGCCAGCACCCGCAGCACGGTGCTATCTGGCTCGCTCACCGGCGGCGGCGCCGGCGCGACGACGACGTCGTGGGCGGTATCGGAAGCGGGGGATGGGGCGGGGACAACCGGATGCTGCGCCGCGATGAGCAGCGCGAGGAGCACGCGCATAGTGCGCTGTAAATTGCGGAGGCCAGACCGAATACGCTACCTTCTGCCACGCGATGCTCGCCGCTCTGCTGCTCGCTGCGCGGCTCACGGTGCCGCTCGACTCGACCGTCCTGCTCATCCGGGTGCTGGACGTGAGCGACGCGCGGGTCGGCGGCGATGCCATTCTCATCACTGACGCGGGCGCCGGTCGCGCCCGTCACGTGTTGATCGACGGCGGCGAGCACGGTGCGACGATCGTGGCGGGCCTCACGCGCCTCAACGTGGACACGCTCGCCGCGGTGATCCTCTCCCATCCCCACGCGGACCATTACGGTGGGCTCGGCGCGGTGGTGACTCGCTTTCCCGTGCGCGCGTTCGTGTACGGCGGCACGCCGCGCACCGCCGTCACGTACCGTGCCTTGCTGCGCGCCATCGACAGCCTCCGCATCCCTGTGGTCACGGCCGACACGGGCGTCCGGCGGGTCACGCTCGTCACGGGCGACGACTCGGTCGAATTGCGCCTGCTGGCGCCTCCGCCCACATGCGGCGCGCTGCCGGGCGACGCGGGCGGCGACGCGGTGAACAACTGCTCGGTCGGCGTGCGACTCACACGCGGCGGCTTCGTGATGCTCTTCCCCGGCGACGCCGAGCAGGCAGAGCTGGGCTGGTGGATGCTGACGGAGCCGTCCCTGCTCCGGGCGGACGTGCTCAAGGGCGGCCACCACGGGTCGAGTAACGCAACCAGCGCCGAGCTGCTCGACGCGGTGCAACCGCGCGCCGTGATCATCAGTGCGAACGGCCGGCAGCATCCCTTCGCCTCGGTGCTCGCCCTCTTGGCGGCGCGCGGCATCCCGACCTATTGCACCGCGGACAACGGTACCGTGACGGTGCGGGTGCCGCGCAATGGCGCCTGGACGATCACGACGGAACGCGAGGGGAAGTGTCACGCCCGGGTGGTGCGGAATTGATGCACGTCCTTTAGGACAGTGCTGCGCCGAGCCCAGGCTTCAGCCTGGGATTAATCAACGGAGGTACCGTCGATGCCTGAATCGCACCGCTTCATCGTCGATCGTCACGAAGGCGACCTCGCTGTCGTGGAAGTCGACGGCGGCTCGACGCTCGATGTCCCCCGCTGGCTGCTGCCGCACGCAGCCCGGCCGGACGACGTGCTGCTCGTGAGCGTCGAGCAGGGGACTGATCGCACCGTGGTGACCATCGTGCGCGATGTCGCCGCGACGGAGCGCGCCCGCGCCGCCGCGCGGCAAGCCGTGGACCACCTTAAGCGCCGGGACCCCGGCGGAGACGTGATCTTGTGACGCCCGAGCCGGCGCCGTTGCGGTGGTCGTAGTCTCCATCCTCCAGACGTACGAGGAGACGGTGTGGCGAGCGCAGCCGGACATCCGGACGCGCACCGTCGACATGCATCTGCAGCGCCTGCGCTGTACGCTGGGCGCGCTCGCCCGCTGCATCGAGACCGTCCGAGGCTTGGGGTATCGCTTCCGGCGGGTGGAGCCGCAGGGCCACAGGCCGAGGTAGGCGACCTGCACGGCTGCCGTCCGGGTGCCAGGTAGCGGAGGCCCGCACGGCTCCGCTACCTGCTCTCGCCTCCTTGCGTTACAGTCCTGTGACACACGCGACGTCATATGGTGATTGCGCTTCAGCACGTTTCCCGCGGCAACAGAAGCCGCTCACTCCACCTCGTCTTGAGGAGATCCTCCGTGCACGCAAGACTGCCTCAAACGCTCTCGGCCGCCGCCGTCATGTGCGCGCTGGCCGCGGGCGGAGCTGCCGCCCAAGCTCCATCCCCCCCGCAGGTTTCGGTAGGCGCGCTGACTTACCTCCAATACGTCTATCAGCTCAAGGACACCGCAAACCACCTCAACAACTTCGAGGTCACGCGCGCCTACATCAACGTGAATGCGCGGCTCAGCAACGGGGTGACCGCTCGGATCACGCCGGACGTCTTTCGCACGTTGACCGGGTTGAGCTTCCGCCTCAAGTACGCCTTCGTGACGTACACGCCGACCGCCAGCCCGCTGACCTTCAAGTTGGGCCAGATGCACACCCCTTGGCTCGACTGGGAAGAGGCGGTCTGGGATTACCGGATGCAGGGCTCCATGGCGCTTGACCGCAATGGCTACCTGAGCGCGTCCGACCTCGGCGCGGGCGTGGACGGGAAATGGGGCCCGGACAAGGTGAACCTCCAGGTCACTGCGGTGAACGGGGAGGACTTCAAATCGAGCGCCGGCGACCAGCGCAAGGACGTGATGGGCCGCGTCTCCGTCCGGGTGCTCGACACGGACGACTCGAGCCGGGTCGGCGGCCTCCGCTTGACCGCGTACGGTCAGTACGGCAAGCCGACGAGTGGCGGCAAGCGCTATCGCTGGGTCGGCATGGTGTCGTACCGCTCAAAGCAAGTCACGCTTGCAGGCGAATACGCGTCCACTAAGGACACCGTCACCGCCACCCCGCTCGCGGAAACCAACGGGCGCGTGATCAGCGGCTTCGGGGTCTACCACGTCCCGCGGTCAAGAGTCGCCGTCCTCGCACGGGTGGACGTGGTGGATCCCAACACCAACGTCGCCGACGACCGGCAGACGCGCGTCATCGGGGGCGTCTCGTATCAGCTCAGCCCGAACCTGCGCCTCCTCGCGGACTGGGACTACGTGGACTACCAAGGCACGCCGACCGCCGCGCAAGAGGCGACCCGATCCCAAGCCTTGTTCCAAACTCAGTTCTCGTTCTAACTCCGATCTCACGAGGGCACCGACATGCTGAAGTCTCGATTTCTCGCCCTCAGCGCCGTGGCGCTGGCCGCAGCTCCCGCGACCGCTCAGGTGAAGCTCAACGGCGCGGAGACGTGGTGTTCGTGGTGGAGGGAAAGACCATCAAGCATCACGCGGAGGGATAGCCGCCCCAGTCCCGGCCCCCGCCTCCAGCCCCCCGCCGGCGGTCGAGGTACTCCCGGTTCGCGAACAGGTGAATCGCCAGCATCCCGACGACGAACCCGCCCACGTGAGCCCAGACGGCCACGCCTCCCTCGACGCGCGACACCGAGCCCACGGCGCCCATCAGGAGCTGGAGCAGAAACCAATAGCCCAGCATGACGTACGCCGGCAGCGCCACGGTCGTGACGAAGAACCCCAGGGTCACGAGCGTGTGCACGCGTACGCGCGGGTACAGCAGGATGTAGGCGCCCATCACGCCGCTGATTGCGCCCGAGGCGCCCACCATCGGCACCACCGAGTTCGGGCCGGCCAGCACCTGCGCCGCCGCGGCCGCCACGCCACACAGCAGGTAGAACACGACGAATCGGGCATGCCCCATCGAATCCTCGATGTTGTTCCCGAACACCCAGAGGAACCACATGTTGCCGAGCAGATGGAACCAGCCGCCGTGCATGAACATCGAGGTGAGCACCGTCCACCAATGCGGATCGGCGGTGAGCACGCAGCGCAGCTCGGGGCCGAGCGGCACGGCCGTGCCGGCCGGCGCGGACCGCAGCACCTCCGCAGGGATGAGGCCAAGCTGGCAAACGGAGCGCGCCAGGGCCTCATCGCTGCCAGCCCCCTGGACGAACAGCCAGGCCACCACGTTGAGAGCGATGATGCCGAGTGTAACGACCGGCGTAAGCTCGGCGGGGTTCTCGTCTTTGTAGGGAAACACGGGCGTAAAGATAGCCTTTCGCCTGCCTTTTTGGCATCTTTCGAAGGCACGCAGTTTGCCTGTGCGACGAGCGGCTGTGTGTAGGCATCACCCTCATGCTAAGGAGCGCTGGTCATGGCTGAGAAAATCATCGGGATCGACCTCGGGACCACCAACTCGGTGGTGGCGGTTATGGAGGGGGGCGATCCCGTCGTCATCCCCAACGCCGAAGGTGGGCGCCTCACGCCGTCCGTGGTCGGGTTCACGAAGGATGGCGAGCGACTCGTCGGCCAGGTAGCGAAGCGCCAGGCCGTGACCAACCCGCAGAATACCGTGTTCTCGATTAAGCGCTTCATGGGGCGACGGATGAGCGAAGTGGTGGAGGAGACGAAGCGCGTCCCCTACAAGGTCGCGGAGGGGTCGAACGGTCTCGCCTCGGTCGAGATTCAGGGCAAGCGCTACACGCCCCCCGAGATCTCGGCGATGATCCTCCAGAAGATGAAGCAGACGGCGGAGGACTACCTCGGGCACAAGGTCGAGAAGGCGGTGATTACCGTCCCCGCCTATTTCAACGACTCGCAGCGCCAAGCCACCAAGGATGCCGGCAAGATCGCTGGGCTCGACGTCGTGCGCATCATCAACGAGCCGACGGCCTCGGCGCTGGCGTACGGCCTTGATAAGAAGAAGGAAGAGAAGGTCGCGGTCTACGACCTGGGCGGCGGCACGTACGACATCTCGGTCCTCGAGCTCGCCGAGGGCGTGTTCGAGGTGAAGTCGACCAACGGCGACACGCACCTGGGCGGCGACGATTTTGACGCGCGCATCATCGAGTGGCTGGTGGCCGAGTTCAAGCGCGACCAGGGGATCGACCTGTCCAAGGACCCGATGGCGTTGCAGCGGCTCAAGGAAGCCGCCGAGAAGGCCAAGATGGAGCTGTCCACCGTGATGCAGACGGAAATCAACCTCCCCTTCATCACGGCGGACCAGTCGGGGCCCAAGCACTTGAACATCACGCTGACGCGGGCGAAGCTCGAGCAGCTCGTCGACGACCTCGTGAAGCGGACCATTCCGCCGATGGAGCAGGCGCTTAAAGACGCCGGGCTCAAGCCATCGAACATCGACGAGGTCATTCTGGTCGGCGGCCAGACCCGGATGCCGAAGGTGCAGGAGGTCGTAAAGGGCTTCTTCGGCAAGGAGCCGCACAAGGGCGTGAACCCCGACGAGGTGGTGGCGATCGGGGCGGCGATCCAGGGCGGCGTGCTCGCGGGCGAAGTGAAGGACGTCCTCCTGCTCGACGTGACGCCGCTGTCCCTGGGTATTGAAACCCTGGGGGGGGTCACGACCGTTCTCATTCAACGGAACACGACGATCCCGACCAAGAAGTCGGAGATCTTCTCGACCGCGGAAGACAACCAGACGACGGTCGAGATCCATGTGCTGCAGGGCGAGCGCCAGATGGCGCTCGACAACCGCACGATCGGCAAGTTCCAGCTGACCGGGATTCCGCCTGCCCCGCGGGGCGTGCCGCAGATCGAGGTGACGTTCGACATCGATGCAAACGGGATCTTGCACGTCTCCGCCAAAGACAAGGCGACGGGCAAGGAGCAGAAGATCCGGATTGAGGCCTCCTCCGGGCTCGGTGACAAAGACATCGATAAGATGGTCAAGGATGCAGAGGCGCACGCCGCCGAGGACAAGCGGCGGCGCGAGGAGATCGAGCGGCGTAACCGCCTCGACACGATGGTGTACGAGGTAGAGAAGAACTCGAAGGAATGGGTCGAGAAGCTCGACGCCTCGCTCAAGTCCCGGCTCGACAAGGCGGTCGAGGGGGCGAAGCAGGCCCTCCGCTCGGGGAACGCGGACGAGATCTCCCGGGCATTGGATGAGCTGCAGCAGGCGTACTCCGCTGCCGGCGCGTCGCTCTATGCCGCGCAACGCGGCGCCGGCGGCCCCGGCGGCCCCGGCGCGGAGCCGCCGCCCGGACCTGGTGCGGCGGAGCCCGCGGCCGAGAAGAAGGACAACGTCGTCGACGCCGACTACGAGATCGTGGATGACGACAAGAAGAAATAAACGACGGTACACCCTCTTACAGAAACGAGATTGACGATGGCGGTACGTACGCGGGACTGGCTCAAGTTCGGGGCCCTGGTGGCCCTTGCATTCGTGTTCGGGCTGGCGTTTGCGTCCACGCTCGGTGTGCCGAAGAAGGGCGGCGCGCCGGAATTCGTGCCCGCGGCCCAGGCGGCGGGAACGCAGTTCCAGATCCCCGCCGCCAAGCCCGCCGCCGATATCGGCAACGCGTTCGTCGCCGTGGCGGAGCATGTCAAGCCCGCGGTCGTGTTCGTCAAGTCGCAGCACGTCGAACGCAGCCAGAGCCAGCGGCTGCCGCCCGGGTTCGAGGACTTCTTCCCGCAGCGGCGCCGCCCACAGGTGGAGCAGGGCTCGGGCTCGGGATTCATCGTCTCGCCCGACGGCTACATCCTCACCAATAACCACGTGGTCGCCGGCGCGGATCGGGTGACCGTGAAGCTGTACGACAAGCGCGAGTTCGCAGCCAAGGTCGTGGGCACCGACCCCAACACCGACGTCGCGGTGATCCGAATCGACGCCCGTAACCTGCCGACGGTCGGCTTCGGCAACTCCGACTCGACCCGGGTAGGCGAGTGGGCGCTCGCGGTCGGGAACCCGCTCGGCGAGAAGTTCACCTTCACGGTGACCGCCGGTATCATCAGCGCGAAGGGGCGGCTGCTCGACGGCCTGCGCACCAGTTACGGCATCCAGGACTTCATTCAGACCGACGCGGCGATCAACCCGGGCAACTCGGGCGGCCCGCTGGTCAATATCCAGGGCCAGGTGATCGGCATCAACTCGGCCATTGCGAGCGGGACCGGGTACTACGACGGCTACGGCTTCGCGATCCCGATCAACCTCGCCCGCACCGTGATGGACCAGCTCGTGAAGACGGGGCACGTCGAGCGCGCCGTCATGGGGATCCGGATCGACGACGCGCGCCAGGAGGACGCCGAGGCCGTCGGCCTGAAGCAGATCCGCGGCGTGCTGGTGGAGAGCTTCAGCCCGGGCGCATCGCCCGCGAAAGAGGCGGGCCTGCAGCCGGGCGACGTGATCGTCGCGCTCGACGGGCAGCCGATCGACAACATGCCCCAATTGCAGCAGAAGGTGGGCTTCAAGAAGCCCGGCGAGACCGTCGACGTGACGGTGCTGCGGCAGGGTGGCGAGAAGAAGACGTTCACGGTGCGCCTGGCGCGCGCCCCGAGCGACTCGGACACCGAGGTCGCCTCGACGAACGGTGGGAGGCCGAAAGGCGACGCCTCCGCGAAAGAGGAGACGCTGGGCATCTCGGTGGAGCCGCTCTCACAGGACGATCGTCAGGATACGCGGCTCAGCGCGGTGTTCGCGCAAGCGGGCGGCGGGCTCGTGATCACCGGCGTAGCGCCCGACGGACCGGCGTACGGGCGGCTGTTCAGTGCGGATGACGGCGGACCCGACATTATCATCTCCGTGAACGGCACACCGACCCGGACACGGGCTGCGCTGCGGGAAGCGCTCCGGAAAGTGAAGTCCGGCGAGATCGTCACGCTGCAGGTGATGTCCCGTACGGGCGACCCGTCGTCCAACGGCTGGAGCAGCCGCATCGTGCGGCTGCGGGCGCGCTAAGCAAGTCGAATCGAGGTTACTGAGCGAGCGGGTCGGGGCGCAGCTGGAACTTGAGCACCTTGCTGGTGGTGCCCTTGCCGCCTTCCATGTGAAAGGGCGCCCGCGTGCTCACGGTGGCCCACAGGCCCCTCCCCTTCCAGCCCGCGGTCGGATCGTCGATCCGGCCGTCCAGCCACTTGGTGTAGAACCCCAGCGGATAGGGGACCCGGAGCACGACCCATTTCCCGTCCTTGAAAACCAGCAGCCCTTCCGACCCGTTACCGGTGTTGATCGGCACGTTGCTGCCCAAGCCGAGCACGCCCAATTGATCGACCCAGGTGTAGTAGCTGGCCTCGGCGCTGCCCGGGTCCGTCACTCCAGTAAGCTGCGGTAACGGCTCCGGATAAAACGTCCAGCCCTCGGGGCAGTGCTGCCCCGTCGCCGTCGGTCCGTTCAGCGGTCCCCGACATTTGCGCCGATCGAAGCTCGCGAGGTGTCCGCTCGCGAGCGCCGTCCAGTAGACGCCGTTCCGGTCCACGTCTCCGCCGCGCGGTGAGAACCCTTCCACGGGTGCGCCTGACCGATCGAGCGGGAGCTCGTACAGTTCCACGAGCGCCGTTTCCGGCGGGTGGGAGCCCGGATTCAGCCGCACGATGGCGCCCGGGAAGCCCAATGATGTCCCCCAGATCGAGCCGTCCGGGGCCGGCGCCACGGCGTAGAAGCCGGCCGAGATGCGCTTGTCCTTGCTGGGATCGACCGGCTGGTCGGGCTCCACGTACGCATCCCGCTTCCCGTTGCCGTTCGTGTCGAGAATAAGCGCGGTCCAACCCTGCGATTTCTCCTCATCGCCGGTCTCGTCGAACATCCGCGTGTTCAACCAGCCCACGACCGGACCGCCCCCCGAGGTCCAGAGCGTGCGGTCGGCGTCGGCGGCGAACATCAGGTGGTGTGTGCTGAAGCAGGTGCTGATGGGCGTGAGCTTTTGCGTCTTGGGGTCGTAGACCGCGAGGTGGCGGCCGGCCCTGGCAAGCGGGAACAGCTTCGCCGACGGGTGGCTCGAGCCCGCTTGGCAGAAGGGAGGGTTGTCCGGCGGGCGCACCGTGGAGGTGAGCCAGACCCGGCCGCGCTCGTCGAACATGGGATTGTGGACGTTGTTCTTACTGGTCCAGAGGACCTCACTGCCCCAGTAGGGTGACGGCTGCGTCGGCGGCCCCGCGGCCGGCTGGGTATTGGGATCTCGCACCGTCAGCGGGACCCGGCTCGTAGTGTTATGCACCGGATCCAGCACGGGCAGGTAATCGGCGCTCAACTCCAGCGATCCGTAAATCGAGCCGTTGGCGTTGATCGTGGGGTTCCGGCGGTCGGTCGAGACCTCGTCGTGCAGGTATGCCTTCGGATCCGCCCAGTCCCATTCGGTGATGACCACGTTGCGCTCGACACCTTGCGGCCGGGGAGGTGTCGGCGGCACGGCGCCGGCGGCGATGCGATCGGTCCAGTCGGCGAACATCGCCAGCGCGCGCTTGGCCCCGAGCTGGCTCAAGGTGCCGATCATCTGGCTCCCGGCCTGGCCCGACTGCAGCCGCCGCAGCCACGCAGCCGTCGAAGATTCGAACGTACCCAGAGCCTTGGGTATCTCCCGCGTTCCCTTGCTGCCGAGCTGATGACACGCCCAGCAGCCGCCCGACTTGAGGATCCTGATCCACTCGGCCTGGCTCTTCACGTTGGGCGCCATGCCGTTCCCGTCGGCACCGGTCGAAGCGAACTCACCCTTCGCCGGCACGCGCATCAGGGAAAACCAGTAGCCGGCCGGGTAGTATTCCGCCGCCGCCCGCGGATTGGGCGCCACCACCGCGCTGAGGTTGAGCATCGCGCCCGGGACAGCTTGTGCCTGCGGGGAATCCACCAGTCCGTAGCCGCGCGCCCACACGCGGTAGCTCGCCTTGGGGAGGTCGGGGATGACGTAGCGCCCCTGATCATCGGTGACGACGATTCTGACGAACTTGGTGGGCAGGTCAGTCGTTTCCGCGATTACCCAGACGCCCGCTTCCGGCCCATTCGGACCGGAGACTACACCCCCGATGGCGTCGGCGCCGATGCGGACCGCTTGACCGTTCTGCTGGAGGGCCAAGAATGCGGCGAATCCAACGGCCACGGTGGCGAAGTAACAGGTCTCCTTCGTCTTCGTCATCACCTTTTCGTCATCATCCTTCCGGCGAGCGCGTCGCTGCACTGAAGCTGCCGGCCGACGCTGGTCGGCGCAATGGCAAACGTGGCGTGTTGTTGCGTCGTCGCTACACGCGCGGAGCGGCTGGCTGACCTCGGAGCAGTACCGCGCCCGTCACCACTTGCCACAGCACGGGAAGCACGAAGGCGGCCTCGTCGGCCTTGGCACTCTCCGGAAACGCGAGTGCCAACCCGATCGCGACGAGGCCGCTGGCCACTGCCGCGGCTCCGAGCCGGCGCGGCAAGACCTTTCCGTTGATCACCGCCCAGCCGAACAGAAACGTCGAGATGCCGAGCGCGAACGCCGCGGTCCGCTGGGCCGCGAGCGCGAAGGGGTGCAGCATGTCGTACAGGAACACCGCGTGTGTCGCGGCGAGGCCGGGCTCGGCTGCGACGTAGCTCAGCGCCAGCGTCCCCCCCGCCCCCACCATGAACGCGACCAGCACCGCCCACACGGCGTAAGCGAAGATCCCCACGAGCACACCCGCTCGCGCTGCGCTCTCCCCCGGCGTGCCGACATGCATCCCGACCAGACCGACGAGCCCTGTGAGCGCGAGCGCGAAACCGAACAGCAGCGCCCAGTGGATCGCCCGCCACGCCGCGCACTGGGCGATCAGCGTGAGCTGCGCCGCGCCGTCGCCCCGGAGGTCCGGATGCGCCACCGCGGCGGCGACCACGAGCAAGGAGCCGATGAGCAGCGCTAACGCGTAGATCACGGGACTGGGGAGCCGCAGCATGAGCATCTCGTGAGGTCGGGGTCGCCCCAATCTAGCCGACACTATCGGTCGCGCTATATTGGAACCCGAGGCCGATCCCGGGAGCGAGTATGCAGTTGACGCGGATCCTGCGTGAGGGGTTCATCGCGGGGCTCATCGGCGCCGGGGCGGTGGCGCTCTGGTTCCTTGTCGTCGACACGATCGCGGGGCGGCCTTTCTTCACTCCCGCGATGCTGGGCTCGGCCGTCTTCTGGGGAGTGCACGACCCCGGCCTGGTCGTCGTCGAGTACTCCCGCATCATCGGCTACACCATGATCCACGTGAGCGCGTTCCTCATCGTCGGCACGATCGCTGCCGTGCTCGCCGCCGAGGTGGAGGTCGCGCCGCCCACCTTGTACCTCGTGGTCGTCTTCTTCGCGATCTTCGAATTCGGGTTCTACGTGACTGTCGCGATCCTCGCCCAGCCGCTGCTCGGCTCGCTCGCGTGGTGGAACGTCGCGATCGGCAACGCCATCGCGGCCTCCGGCATGGGCTACTACCTGTGGCGCCAGCACCCCAAGATCGCGGAAGCGCTCAGGGTGCATCCCCTAGGGGAGACCGAAGAAGGCGAATAAGAACGCGGAAGTCGGAACGCGGAACGCGGAACATCAGTACGACGGTCGGCCCGTGTGTTCCGCGTTCCGCGTTCGCCCTTCCGCGTTCCCATAGGCTTCCAGCGGCACCGCCCGCTCTACATCACCGGATTCCTCCCGCGCGGCCCACCGGAACCACACCACCGTCGCCGCCGCCCACAGCACCAGCGTCCCCACCACCCACATGAGCAGCCCGCCCAGCTGCTGGTCGGCGAGGGGAGTCAGCTCCCAGACGCGCGGGGCGCGCGTGTAGAACGGGTACAGCACCTCTTCCGAGAGCGTGATGAGCGCCCCGACGAGCGACATGGGCAGGCCGAGCAGGAAGAGATAGAGGAGCTGCGTGAGGTAGCTCGCGCGCGGCAGCTCGGGGACGGGTGACAGCACCGGCCACCACATGAGCACCGCGGTGGCGATGAACACGAGGTGCTGCACGATGTGCAGCGGGTGGTGGCGGAGCGCAGCCTCGTAGAACCCTGGGAAGTGCCACAGGGTGATCGGCGTCGAGAAGATCACGGCGGCCGGGAGGGGGCGGGTGAGCACGGCCGCGACCCGGAACAGCCGGCGCGGCCGGATGAGGGGGCGCACAACCCACGCCGGCGTGCCGTAGAGCAGCAGCGGTGGGAACAGCAATGTCAGCACGAGGTGCTGCGCCATGTGAGCGCTGAAAAGGTAGTTGTCCGAGAGGTTATGCAGCGGGCCATCGAGCGCGAGGAACGCCACGCCGAGCGCCCCGACGAACGACGCGACCTGCCGCCGCGGTGCCGCCACGCCGCCCAGATACACATAGAGCCCGCCCAGGAGGACGAGCCCGATCACGACGCTCGGGTGCAGATCCCAGCGCTGCCACGGCGCCACGATCACCCCGCGCCCGCGGCTCCCCGCAGCGTCAGGGTTCCGAAGAACAAGAACAGCAGCGCCACCAGCACGCCGGTCGCCAGGAGCAGCGGGGCGCCGAACAGGAACGAGAAGAACGGGCTGTCCATCTTGAGGTGCATATAGAACAGCACCACGAGTGAGAACTTGAGCGCCGACAAGACGAGCAGCGTCGGCACGAGCACCGGACGGAACGCCGGCACATAGAAGACCCCGACCTCCAATACCGTGAGCACCACCAGCGCGGCCGCGACCCGCAAGTACGTCTCGGCATCGGGGTGCGCGTGCTCGTGCGGCCCAGCGCCTCGCGGCGGCTCTCCGCTCTGTTCGCTCATCTGTGCGTCTGTTCTCCCCTGTGCGCCTGTGCGTCGGTGCGCCTGTGCGTCGGTGCGCCTGTGCGTCTATTGTATCAGATAAACCACGGTGAAGATGACGATCCAGACCACGTCCACGAAGTGCCAGTACAGTCCGGTGATCTCGACGGTGAGGGCTTGACCTGGTCCGAGCTTCCCCTGCAGCGCCCGCACCCAGAGCGTGAGCAGCCACAGCACGCCCACCGTCACGTGCGCGCCGTGTGTTCCGGTCAGCACGAAGAACGTGCAGCCGAACAGATTGGTCTGGAGCGTGAGCCCCTTGTGCACGAACTCGGTGAACTCGATCACCTGTCCCCCGAGGAACACGAGCCCGAGCAGCGCCGTCGCGAACAGCCAGATCTTCCCCCACTTCATATCGCCCCGCTGCACGGCGGCCAGCGCCAGCACCATCATGAGGCTCGACATCAGCAGATCGAAGGTGCTGACCGACGTAAAGGGAATGTTCAGGATCTCGTGCGGCGAAGGGCCCACGACGCTCCTGCCCTTGTACACGAGGTAGGTCGAGATGAGTGAGCTGAACAGCAGGCACTCCGAGCCGATGAACGCCCAGAACGCCATCTTCCGGCTGTCGAGCCCCATACTAGTGTGATGGGTGGCCGCGGCGTGCGTCATCGCTCAGACCTCGAAGGGCTCGAAGGCCCAGCGGTAAATGCCGACCAGGAGGATCGCTGCCCCGAGGAACGCGAGCCACAGCGTGTGGGTGAGCGGCGCGAGTGCGAGGACCGGCAGTCCCAGCGCCGCGATCAGCGGCCACCACGAACCGGGCGGGACGTGGATCGGGGCCGGCGGAACGGCTGGCGGGTCGCGCATCGGCTCGTGGCGCTCCGTTTTCCAGCGCGGCAGCCGGCTCGCGACCGTCGGGATGACGGAGAAGTTGTAGACCGGCGGGGGCGACGGGATGCTCCACTCCAGCGTGGCGCCGCCCCACGGATCGTTCGGGGCGGGCCGCCCGTGCGTCCGGGTGCGCAGTACGTTCACGAGGAAGACGAGGATCGCGACGGCGATCAGAAACGCGCCGACCGTCGAGACCAGGTTCAAGGCGCTGACGCCCAGCTCCGGCGTGTAGGTGTAGATGCGACGCGGCATCCCGAGCAGGCCGATCAAGTGCATCGGGAAGAACGCCAGGTTCATCCCGAGGAACGTCAGCCAGAAGTGCCATTTGCCGAGCGGCTCGCTCAGCAGCCGGCCCGTCATCTTGGGCCACCAGTAGTAGATGCCGGCGAACAGCCCGAGGACGGTGCCGCCGAACAGCACGTAGTGAATGTGCGCTACGACGTAGTACGTGTCGGTCTGCTGCAGGTCGGCGGGGGGCGAGGCGTGCGTGACGCCCGATAGCCCGCCGATGATGAACATGGCGATGAAGCCGACGGCGAAGTGCAGCGCGGTGCTGCCGCGGATATCGCCCCCCCACAGCGTCGCGATCCAGTTAAAGATCTTCACGCCCGTGGGCACCGCGATCAACATGGTCGTGCCCGCGAACACGGAATCGGCGATGGGCCCGAGGCCGACGGCAAACATGTGGTGGCTCCATACGCCCCACCCCATGAACCCGATGAGCACGCCGGAGAACACCACCACCGTGTAGCCGAACAACGGCTTGCGGGCGAAGGTCGGCAGCACCTCCGACACGATCCCCATCGCGGGCAGGATGAGGATGTAGACCTCGGGATGGCCGAACAACCAGAACAGATGTTGCCACAGGAGCGGCGTGGCGCCCGCCGTGGCGACGTAGAAGTGCGTCCCGAAGAACCGGTCGAACATCAGGAACACGAGCCCGACGGTGATCACGGGGAACGCCGTGATCACGAGGAACTGCGTGACCAGCGTCATCCAGCTGAACGCCGGGACGCGCAGCATCTTCATGCCGGGCGCTCGCATGTTCAGGATGGTGACGATGAAGTTGAACCCGGCCGCCAGCGACGAGATCCCGAGGATCTGCAGGCCGAGCAGCCAGAAGTCGATGTTGGGCCCGGGCGAGAATTGGCGCTCGGTGAGATTGGCGTACCCGAACCAGCCGCCGTTCGGCGCGACGTTCCAGTGGGGCGCGTGAAACAGGGGTCCCACCAGCCAGCTCGCATTCAGGAGCAGCCCGCCGAGCAGGAAGACCCAGTAGCTGAAGGCGTTGAGCCGCGGGAAGGCGACGTCGCGCGCGCCGATCTGCAGCGGCACGATGTAATTGAAGAAGCTCGCGGAGAGCGGCATCAGCGCGAGGAAGACCATCGTGGTGCCGTGCATCGTGAACAGCTGGTTGTACGTTTCGGCGCTTACCAGGTGGCCGTTCGGCTGGGCCAGTTGGAGCCGGATCAGCAGCGCCTCGAGCCCGCCGACCAGGAAGAAGCAGAACGCCGTCCAAAAATAGAGGAGGCCGATCCGCTTGTGATCGGTGGTCGTGATCCAGCGCTTCATCGCAGGCCCTCGAGGTAGGCGACCAGCGCCGCGATGTCGGCATCCGTCAACGGCGGCTGCATCCGCGTCATGACCGAGCCCGGCTTGAGCGCTGGTGCATCCGCGATCCAGCTGGCGAGATGCGCCGAGTCGTTGGGAAACAGCCCTGAGGCGATCGTCGTCCGGCTGCCGACGTGCGTGAGGTTCGGCCCGATGATTCCCGGCGAGACACCCTGGATCGTATGGCAGCCGAGGCAGGCGCTGCGCGCGTACACCGACTTGCCGCGCTCAGCGAGCGTCCCCGGAGCCGGCGCGGCCGGCCCCGCCAGCTGCACCGTCGCCCAGCGCCCGAACCCGGAATCCGAGTCGACGATGACGCGGAGGCGCATGTTGGCGTGAGACTCGCCACAGAATTCGGCGCACTGCCCAGCGTAGTCGCCCAGAGAGTCCGCACGGAAGGCGATCCGGTTGATGCGGCCGGGAATGGCGTCCCGCTTGCCGCCCAGCGCCGGCGCCCAGAACGAGTGGATGACGTCGGCGGAGGTGATGGACAGCTGCACGGGCCGGCCGCGGGGGAGGTGCAGCTCGTTCGCGGTGACGAGCGCGAGCTCCGGGTACCGGAATTCCCACCACCACTGGTGGCCGATCACGTCCACCTTCAGGGCATCGGCCGGAGCCTCGCCAGAGGTGGCGAAGATGACACGGACCGTGGGAACCGCGACGAACACGAGGATGACCGCCGGCGCCAGCGTCCACGCGATCTCCATGACCGTATGGCCGTGGGTGGGCCTGGGCGCCGGCCGCCCCTCGCGATGGCGGAAGCGGATCAGGGTGATGACCAGGAGGGCCTCAACGACAAGAAAAACGCCGGCTGCCCACCAAAAGATGTCGGTGAAGAGGTGGTCGACCGCCCAGCCGAAATCGGACCGAGGCTCGAGCGTGCTTTGGGGAAATGGGCCGCCGCAGCCCGAAACAGCCAGCGCGACGGCGAGCAGGCAGAGTCTGTGTCGCGGCACGGCGTCGAGAGTCCTCGGTCCTAGCGGGCCGACACTTCCCGCGGCGCGGGCCGCCGCAGCTCGGCAGCCTTCGGCACGATCGTCGCCGCGCCGGCGCCCCTGAAAGCCGCATTCACCGCCCGGAGATCGCGAGTCAGCACCTCGTTGAGCGCGACCAGCTGCTTCTGGATCTCGGGCGCGAACATCTGGAACACGTCGCGCGACTGCGCGGTCGGGGGCGCATCGATCCCCCCCACGACGGAGCTCAGCGCGCTGATTCGCTCGACGAGCTTGGGGGGGAAGTTGAGCGGGTCCTGGAACGACCGGTTGCGGACCTGGTACAGCTCGCCTTCGATCGCCCCCAGCCGGTCGGTCAGCGTCCGTGCCAGCGCGCCCAACCGCGCCGAATCGGACGCGGGCGCGGCGTTCAACCGGTCCTCGAGCTGCACACGCACGTTCCGAATCGTCATGACCGCAGTGGTGACCGCGTTGACGGTGTCGCGCAGCCGCTGCAGGAACGCGAACTGCGCCCGCAAATCGGCCGGCGTCACCTTGGAGCGGGGATCGACCTTGAGCGTGAACCGCTCGACCGACGTCCTGCCGCCGGCGCGCAGGCGCACCTGATACACGCCCGGCAGCGCCATCGGGCCGTCGGTGCCGACCCCCACCATGCCCCAGAATGCCGCGGCGTCGGGATAGCGTGCGTTCCAGGCGAACATATTCAGGCCCGCCTTGTTTCCCACGCGCGGCGCTGCCGGGGGACGCCGCGGCCAGGGCTTATCCTCGTCCTTCAGCGTGTCCGCGGCGAGGATACTGTCGATCTTCACGCTGTCGGTGATCCCGGCCTGCTTGAGGCTGTCGGTCCGGAGCCGCCGCGCGCTATCCGCACGCACACTGTCGACGGTGGTGAGCGAGTCCTGCCGGCTCGTGAAGCTGCGGATCAGCCGGCCCGCCGCGTCGAGGATGTCGAGCCGCACGTCCTGGTTCTTGCTCTTGAGCCAGTAGTAGATCATCGCGCCGCTCGGTGGGTTCTTCCCGACGGGGTGTACGTCCGTGCCGCCGCCGAAAGAGCCACCGCCCCAGTCCACGCGATAGGCGTCACGCGGCTTGAACAGGTGCACGCTCTCGCGAGGGACCACGCGCCCCAGCTGGCGCAGCGGCGCGATATCGTCCAGAATCCAGAACGAGCGTCCGTGCGTCGCCGCGACGAGGTCGCCCTCCTTGACCGCGAGATCGTGCACCGGCACGATCGGGAGGTTGAGTCGGAGCGACTGCCAGTTCGCCCCGTCATCGAACGACACCCACACGCCCCGCTCGCTGCCCGCGAACAGCAGGCCGCGGCGTGTCGGGTCTTCGCGCACCACACGCACGAACTCGGTCGCGGGGATGCCCTTCACGATCCTGGCCCAGGTGCGCCCGTAGTCGGTCGTCCGGTAGATGAAGGGCGCCAGATCGTCGAGCTGATAGCGGTTCATTGCGAGGTACGCCGTCCCGGGCGCGAAATGCGACGCCTCCACGCTGGACACGCGCGTGAACGGAGCGACATCGCGCGGCGTGACGTCCGCCCACGTCTTTCCCCCGTCGCGCGTGAGATGGACCAGCCCGTCGTCCGACCCCGCCCAGATCAGCCCTTTCACGAGCGGCGACTCGGCGAGCCCGAAGATCGTGGCGTAGTACTCGGCCGTCGTCTGGTCGCTGGTGATCGGCCCGCCCGAGACGCCGAGCGTCGCGGGATCGTGCCGCGTGAGATCGGGCGAGACGGGCGTCCAGCTCTGCCCTTCGTTCACCGACTTGAACAGCACGTTGCCGCCGATGTAGAGCACCCGCGGGTCGTGCGGCGAGATGAGCAGCGGGGCGGTCCATTGGAAGCGGTACTTCCCTTCCCCGGCCGGGTGGCCGTCAGGACTGTCAGGCCAAGGATCGATGAGACGCCAGAAGCCGGTCTTATGGTCCACCCGCGCCAGGAAGCCCGAGTTGTCGCCGCCATAGGTGATGTCGGGCTCGTCGGGGCGGGCCTGGATATGGCCCGACTCGCCCGCGACGTCGTACCATTGGTTGCGGTCGATCCCGCCGGGCCAGCGGCTCGGCCCGCACACGCCGGAGTTGTCCTGCTGGGCGCCGCACACGCGGTAGGGGAAGTGATTGGTCGTCGTGACGTGGTAGAACTGCGCGGTGGCGTAGTCCTGGTCGGACCAGGTCTTGCCCCCGTTGAACGACACGTTCGCGCCGCCGTCGTTCCCCTCGATCATGCGCTGCGGATCGTTCGCCGCGATCCACATGTCGTGGTTGTCACCGTGCGGATCCGACAGGTGCCGGAACGTCGCCCCGCCGTCGGTCGACTTGTAAGCGAGGACGTTGAGTGCGTACACCGTATTCGTGTCCTTGGGATCCGCGAAGATGCGCGAGTAGTACCACGGCCGCTGCCGCAGCTTGCGCTCGCCGTTGATGTAGCGCCACGTGGCGCCGCCGTCCTCCGAGCGGTATACGCCGCCGGAGTCAGCCTCGATCAGCGCCCAAATGCGCGCCGGCTTCGCGGGCGAGACGGCGAGCCCGATGTTGCCGAGCAGCCCCGCCGGTAGACCGGTGTTATGCGTGAGCTCGGTCCAGTGTTCGCCGCCGTCCGAGGACTTGAAGACGCCACCCCCCGCCCCGCCCGAGACCAGCTGCCACGGTTTGCGGTGCGCCTGCCAGAACGCGGCGTACAGCACGGCGGAGTTCGACGGGTCGAGCACGAGATCCGAGATTCCCGTCGAGTCGTTGCGGAACAGCACCTTGCGCCACGTCTTGCCGCCGTCGGTCGTCTTGTAAACGCCGCGGTCCGCGTTGGGGCCGAAGGCGTGGCCCTGGGCGCCGACCCAGACGGTGTCCGGATTCGTGGGGTGCACACGGACCCGGGAGATCTGGTGGGTGTCCTCCAGCCCGACATGCGTCCACGTCTTCCCGCCATCCGTGGTCTTCCACACGCCGTCGCCGTGGGAGACGTTGCCGCGGATCGGGTACTCCCCGGTGCCGACGTAGACGACGTCGGGATTCGACTCGCTCACGCCGATCGCCCCGATCGTTCCGCCGAAGTACTTGTCCGTCACCGGTAGCCAGGTGGCGCCGCCGTCCGTCGTCTTGAAGACGCCGCCGCCCGTCGTCCCCATCCAGTACTCGTTGGGGCGGGCCGCCGAGCCAGCGACGGCCACGCTGCGCCCGCCACGGAAGATCCCGATCTCGCGCCATTTGAGGGCGGCGAAGACCGTCGAGTCGTACGGCGCGACCTGAGCCCGCCCGGGGCGGGCTGGGGACAGGACGGAACCGAGGGCAACGAGCGCGGCGATGCGAGCGAGCACGGCAAGCCTCCGAGGTCGGGCGACGAAGGCACCCACGTAGCACGCGAACCGCGCACCCCGCAAGGGGGCCTACGGCTTCGGCAGCATCATCCCCGGCATTTCCTGTGGCTTCTCAGTGATGGAGGACTTGGCGTCCATCCCGTGGCCGGTGAGCACCATCTCGCCGCCGTCCTTGGGGCGCGCCTTGACGATCCCGAAGGGGACGTCGCGCGCCACCCAGGCCTCGCCGCCGTCCACGTTCTTGAGGTGCAGCGCGCGTACCGAGCCGGCCGGCACGCTCACGCTCTCCCAGCCCACGACTTGGGCGCTGGCACAGCGGCGCGCCACGTCCACCGCTTCGTTGTTCTGCCCCATGTTCTGGCCCATCATGCTCACCATCTGGTCGGGCATCTTCATCGCCGGCTGGCCTGCGGTCTTGACAATCATGCCGCGGATCGCCGTGGCATCGACTCCGAACCCGGGGACGAGGAGCTGGAGGATGCCGCCCTTGCCGCTGGGCCCGCTGTTGCCGCTGATCTCGAGCCAGTAGAGCGTCGAGTCGCCGCGCCGCTCCTGGCCGACAATGGCGAGGCGCAACTTCGCTCCGTCGGCCTTGCCGCCGGTCATAGTGTAAGACGACCATTGGCCGACGGTCACCCGGCCGATGGATTTGCAAAGCTCGGCCGGGTCCTGGGCGGCGAGGGGAGCGACGAGAGACGCGAGCAGGGTGGCGGCGCCGAGCGCGCGGTACAGAGTTGGCATGGGCGGGTTCCCGGGGAAGTGAGCCAAGTAATACACCGGTACCACACAATGTTTGCACTCAGGAGGAGCCACGATGAGAGCCGCGCGATCCCGCTTCATCGCCGCTGCATTCGATCACGACCAGGTACCCACGATCGCCTGCTTCAACAAGGCGACGGCGAGCCTGGGCGTGAGTTTCGACCGTCTGATCGCCGCCCTCCAGACGTTCGTCGATGACTACTTCGTGCCCGTCTGGGGCACCCCCGCCAAGCTCCTGAAGACGACGACGTTCCGCAAAGGGGCGTGGGCGATGGCGTTCCTCGACGACGCCGATGTCGCGCACGCGCTCGGTTACCACGATCTCACGCCCGACGGCCTGCCGCTCTCGAAGGTGTTCGTGAAGACCACGCTCACCGTCGGCCAGAAGGTGAGCGTCACCGCCTGTCACGAGCTGGCCGAGATGTTGGTCGATCCCGCCATCAATCTGTGCGCTACGGGCCCCAACACCGTGTTTTACGCGTACGAGACCGCCGACGCCGTCGAGGAAGTGGAGTTCACGATCCGCGGCATAGCGATGAGCGATTTCGTCTACCCCGCCTGGTTCGAGGGATTTCGCAAAGCCAACTCGGCGCAGTTCGATTACGCGAAGCGGGTGAAGCGGCCGTTCCAGATCCTGCCGGGGGGCTACATGAGCGTCTTCAAGAACGGGCGCTGGACGCAGGTTTTCGGGTCAGCCGGGAAAGCCCGCCGGTTCCGTCGGGAAGATCGCCGGGGTCACCGCAGCACCTATCGGGGGAAAGCGCACCGGATGCGGCCGTCGCGACCTGCCCGCTAGGGAAGCTCTGCACGAGTCACGCGAAGTCGGGGGTGGGGCGTCGCACGCGTCACACGCGAGTCAGTATGGAATGACCGGCTCACGATCGCGGGACGTAGGTTACGAGCTTCTGTGCCTGCCGTGCGCCCTCGCGTGTCAGCGTGCTAGCCCCACCCCCGACTTCGCGTCACCTATGCAGAGCATCCCTAAGGCAGTGGAGTCGCGCTGGAGGAGGGCTTCTCGCACGCCGGCGCACCTTCCCGCGTGGCCGGCGCGAGCGGGGTCGAGCCGACGAAGACAGCGCATTGCTGCGTCGTGTTGGGGCTCGTGATCGATGCGGTCCACCCGTCGCGGGTCAGCGTGATCGTCGGCATGCGATTGCCGGGCGAGACGTGATAGGCGGGCCCCGGATCCGTCGCGTACTTCGCGTTTTCGGCGAGATAATTCTCTTGGACCGTCACCAAGTTGCGCAGGTCGGACTTGAGCGCGGCGACTTGGGCCCGTTCTTTCGTGTTGGCGAGCCTGGGTATCGCGATGGTCGCGAGCAGGCCGATGAGCGCCATCACGATGAGCAGCTCGATGAGAGTGAAACCGTAGCCTTTCATAACGACCAGCCCTCCGCGCCGCGTGGAGGCGGCGGTGCACACCACCCCATTCTGCCGCATGTACTGCCTGCAAGCGGCGTACCAGGATGCGCACCGAGGCCGCCATTCCCCCCATAGCCGGTCCGCAATGAGCTTCAACACAGCGACTCCCAACCGTAGCCGAGGGAGCGTTCCGCTCAGGGAATCCCCGCCGCCCACATGATCCCACCGAGCAGGTGGTCGAGGAACGGCCGCTCGCTGTAGCTGCACGCCGTGTGACCCATCGCGGTATACCCACGCCCGACCGCCGTCATACGCATGCTGCCAGCTGACGGGGTGCTCGACTCCCATCTTCCCTCCGGCGTACGTCGCTTCGTCGACTCTGGCCAGCACCGACACCCCCGTCGGCAGCGCCCTGAAGTTGTACCACTCGTCCGTGCGCACCCAAGGGTTGGGGAGCGCGCGCGTAGACTGTTGTCCCGTGTCTACCACGATGACGCTCGCCTGCTGGATCGCCGGGTGGGAATCGAACGTGGCGCCGAGCAGGGCGTGATACCACGCCCAGTCGTACTCGGTATCGGACGCCGAGTGCACCCCGACGAATCCGTGCCCGGCCCGGACGTAGCGCTCGAACGCGGCTTGTTGCGTGCTGTCCAGCACATCCCCGGTCGTGTTGAGAAAGACCACCGCGGCGAAGCGGGCGAGGTCGGCGTCGGTGAAAACAGTGGGGTCCTCAGTGGCATCGACCGCGAAGTTGTTGAGGGAGCCCAATACCTCGACGGCGGTGATCGCGGCGGGGATCGAGGCGTGGCGGAAGCCGGTCGTGCGAGAGAATACCAGGATGCGAAACGCGGCGTGGGCCGGCGCCGCGGCCGGTGCCGGGGCGCCGCTAGTGACGGGACACACTTCCGCCGGAGCGGCGATAGCCCCTGAATGGCAGGCGACGGCCGCGACGAACGACGCCAGCACGGCGCGCGCTCCTAGCAAGCCTCGTTTCCTGGGAGCAAGCGTGGGCCTCGCTGAAATCCGTTGCTGGTGTGAAGAAAAGCCCGAGACTCCCGCGACACAACCCGAGAGCCGCGCTAGCGCGACCTGTTCGAACGTCGCCCCCTCACTTGTGCGGAACGATCAAAGTCCCGGTCTGCGTCTCTGCGCCGGTAGAGACTGACACGTTGGGGAGACGCAAGCCCCCGTAGACCGAGGTTGCCGGTGCATCCACGGCAAGCACATAGCTGCCAGGGCTAGCATAGGGCAGACGGAATCGGCCTGTCGCATCAGATCGAGCCGTACCCAGCACACCCCAAGTCGCTTCATCGGTCGGGTAGTTGGGATTGACGACGAGAAGTGCGATCGAGGCGTCCGCGATCGCACCATCGTTCTGCCCCATCACGGTGCCGCTCACAGACCCCGTTAGCGCACTGTTGCGGACCTGCATGTAGCCCACGTAGTTGAAGCCCGCCGCCGCGTTGGCGGGGTCACGCGCATAGAAGCTGCGGCCGAGGTCGAAGTCGATAATGACCACGGCACCTGAGTCGGCGATCTGGATTGGAGGATCGGTAAAAAGGCCGAAACTGAATCGGCTTGGGTATCCACCCCAGTCGATGCCCGGCGAGGTCCTGTTGGTGAGGACGGTGCCATCCTTCAGCGTGATGCTCGACGAGTCGGCGTCCATCGTGATGAGAAACTGCACGTATTGGCCCGGGAGCACGATGCCCTCACCTAACTTTGCGGCCGCCCCGTTTCCGAGCTCGAGCACGTTGTAGGCCCGGTGCGGAGCCGTGATGGTACGCAGACCGGTCTGGAGCGAATCGCTGGCATTTCCCGCGGTGTCGGGTTTGGTCGAGGCGGCGACGCGCACGATGTAGACGTCGACTCGGGCCACTTGGTCGTAAGGGAACGGGTCGTCGATGAGAAAGACCTGAGTCGGCCCAGCCTTGGCCGTGTTCGTCGTCACATTGTGCTGCGAGCACGCCGCGATCACGACGATGCCGAGGAGCGAGCAAACGTGCTTCATCGCCGCCCTCCGTATAGGGCCAATGCCGTTACTGTAAAAAGCCCCCTGTCGCCGAAGCTGCGTGCGGCGGCTGCTCGGCGCAACGTCCGCGTCGCCGGTGCGACGCCCTCAGCATGAAGCCTTGACCTCGTCGTCGCTCTCGCCGTTTCAACGGCAAAGCAGCGGCAAAGTCCGAGACTCCCGAGAGAGAGCCAGACCACGTAAGTTGAGGCGCAGCTACGACGCGACCGTGGCGGAACTGGTAGACGCGCAGGACTTAGGATCCTGTGGGGCAACCCGTGGGGGTTCGAGTCCCTCCGGTCGCATCGCGATGGGCCACCAACGCAACGGGCCACTCACCCTCGAGTGGCCCGCTGCCCGTCAACTCAGGCGGTAGCCGCCTACCGGTGTCTATCGCTTGTCTCGATCGCGATCCGCCTGCGCTTGCGCCTCTCTCACGCGCTGTTGCCGGACGCGGCGGTCCTGCTCCAGGCTGGCGGCCCGATCTTCATGAAGCGCATCCAGTCGCTTCGAGTTTTGCCACCACAGCACGCCGAACAGGCCGGCCTGTCCAAGCAGGAACGGTATGAAGCCTGAAAACAACAACCCCGTGACGAACGAGACGCCCAAGCTGGCGATGGCCCACTTCCAGCCGGTCATATGCTCGTACTCGGCGGCGCCGTAAAACACCGCCGCGAACGCAAAGGAGCCCCACATGGAGCCAATATGCGAAGCAAGACCTCAAGGAGCAACCGGCGCCCCGCTCGCGCGGGGCGCCGGTTGAACTCGGAGCTGCGACGTGAGTCCGGAGGTGCTACGAAGGGCTAGGGTAGAAGCGAACCTGCAATAGCTTCAGCCCGTAGTTATCGTACTGCCAAAAGAAATCCTGGACGCACGGGTCGAACAGACTCACCGACGTCCCCGCCGGTATGACCGTCGTCCCGCAGGTAATGTCCACCGTGAGAGTGATCGTCGTGAGCTCGCTGGTTACGTTCGTGAAGCTCTGCTTCCCCTTCGTGCGCGTGGCGACATGGCCGAGCGAGCACAGCACGTCGGTGGTGGTGACGGGCAGGCCGGTCGTTGGATCGATGGTGGTGATAGTGACCGTCCCGCACAGGGCCGTCTTGGAGCTTCCAAACGGCTTACCGAGCGGGCGCACCCACACGGTGTAGCCGCCGGCCGGGAGGGAGAAGGAGGCCGTCCCGTCAGTCCCGTTCTTGTCAAGGACCCCGAACTCGCCGGGGCTGAGCAGAATCTTCGTGGTCGCCTTGGTGTTGTTCGACCCAAGAGCGACGAAGATGACGTTGCCGCTGCCATCCATGTTTTGATTCTTGTAGTTCGGGACACCGATGATGTTGAGATTGTAATGCCAGCCACTGGGCGCGCCGTTGCCCGTCGTGGCCTGCTGCGCGGCGGCAACGGCCGTCGCAGTCGTCGCGACCGCCACGGCGGCCGCCAAGCAGAATCTGCTGCGCATAACTCCCCCTTCGGGTAGATAGCACTACGGGTGAAGGTTGAAGAAGCCGGCGGGCGCAGCGTGGCTGCTTGAAACAGTGCTGCCTTTGGGTTCCCGGACACTATGGCCCGAGGTTGCTCCCAGCGGAGTGAGGGGCATCACCCGGGGACCGGGCGAGTGTTGACCCAAACCGCTGGTCACTAGGCACGTACGGCGCAGGTCCGTAACTTATGGCCCATGCGTCTCGCCCTTCGCATCACCGCCGTTGCCATCCTCGCTGCCACTCGAACCGCTGCCCAGGAGACGCCCACCGAGCGCAGCGCCGCAGCCGACGTGATCCGCCGCATGAACGAGCTCGAGCGCTCGCTCGCGCTGCCGCAGCTCGTCGCCCGGCTCACGGCACGCGACGCGCGCCGCGACGCGGTGATCGCCCGCGCCAGGGAGCTCATGGACCGCGAGCTGCTCGCCATGGCCGACGACATCACGCGTCACCCGGAGGTCGGCTTCAAGGAAGAGCGTTCGGTACAGATCCTCACTGACTACCTGAAGGCGCACGATTTCGACGTCGAGACGGGTGTCGCCGGCCTCAAGACCGCCTTTGTGGCCCGCTACAAGAAGGGCACACCGGGTCCGAATCTCGGCGTGATCATCGAGTACGACGCCCTGCGCGGGACGAGCCGCGACTTTCACGGGGACCAGCACAGCGCCCAGGGACCGGTCGGCCTCGCCGCCGCGGTGGCAATGGCCGAGTTCCTCACGAGCTCGAAGACGCCGGGGACCGTGACGGTATACGGCACGCCCGCTGAGGAGATCGCGTCGCCGGCGTCGAAGACCGTCATGTACAACGGAGGCGTGTTCAAGGGTGCCGACGTGCTGGTGCGCTCGCATTCGTCCACCGCGACGCAGGCGTCCGCGCCCGGATTCGGCAGCTGCTGCATGAACATCGACGTCGTCCGCTTCGTCTTCTCGGGCGCGCCGGCGCACCAGCTCCAGGCGTGGGACGGGCGGGACGCGCTCACGGGCGTGATCGAGTTGTTCAACCACATCGACGCGATCCGGCGTACGCTGCGCCCGGAGACGCGCATCCAGGGCATCATCACCGAGGGCGGGAAGGCCCCGAACGTCGTTCCCGATCGCGCCGCCGCCGAGTTCTGGCTCCGCTATCCCGACCCGGTCTACCTCGCGCAGGTCTTCGACCGGGTGAGCGACGCCGCCCGCGCCGCGGCCGCCGCCACCGGGACCAAGGTGCGCATCGACGTGGACTCGTCGTCCCGCAACGGCATCTCGGTCGCGGCGCTCAACGAGGTGGCGTTCACCTACTTGAAGCAGCTCGGCGCCACGAAGGTCGAGGCCGAGCCCGGGCGCCCTGTACCCTACGAGGAGACGGGCACGGTGGCGACCCAGATTCCCGGGGTCGGCGTCACCGTGCATTCGTCGAACGGCGGTTACCACACGTTCGAGATGGAGGCGGATGCGCTCGGCGCCGTCGGGCATCACGGCTTTCTGCTCGACGCCCAGGCGATGGCGGCGCTGCTCTACCACTTCGCGACGGACGCCCCGTACCGCGCCGCGGTGCGGCGCGAATTCGCGGGACTGCAGGGGCTCTACGCCGACTACCTCGCCGCCCTGCGTGAAGCCTACCCCCTTCCCAAAGTATCGGACCCCACCGGGAACTGAATGACCGCGTCGTGGCAGACGCTGCTCGACGTCGCGCTGCGGACGTCAGTCGTCTACCTCGCGCTGCTGGTCGGCCTGCGCCTCACCGGCACGCGCCAGCTCGGCCAGATGTCCACGTTCGACCTCGTGCTGCTGCTCATCATCGCCAACGCGGTCCAGAACGCGATGGTGGGACCGGACACGAGCCTCGCGGGCGGCCTCGTGGCGGCCGGGGTGCTGATCGGCTGGCACCGGGTGATCGACTGGTGGCGGCTCCGCAGCCGCCGGCTCGCGCGGCTGATCGCCGGCGAGGGCATCATGCTGATCCACGACGGCAAGCTGCTCGAGTCGCACTGCCGCCGCGCCGGCGTCACCCGCGACGAGCTGCTGCAGGCGCTACGCGAGCACGGCGTGGCCGACCTGGCGGACGTGATGCTCGCCGTGCTCGAGCCTGACGGCGCGATCAGCGTGATCCGCAACGACGAAATCACGCCCGGCGCGCGACCACACCACCGCATCAAAGCGGTGCGCAGAAGCCAGTAGCTGCATTTCCTGCCCCGCGGCCCCTCCCCCTCCCCCCTATTAGATTTAGTGTGACATGCCCGCCATCCTGATCAAGAAGACCGCCGAAGAGCCGGGGGCCGCCTCACTGGCAGTGACGGTGCCCGTGGAGCAGGTGCGCGAGGCCGAGGACCGCGCCACGAGTGCCTACCAGCGCCGCGCGCGGCTGCCGGGCTTCCGGAAGGGGAAGGCACCGGCAGCGATCGTGAAGAAGCACTTCGCCGATGATATCCGGCAGGAAGCGCTGCAGGAGCTGATCCGCGCGAGCTGGAAAGTCGCCGTCGAGCAGGAGTCGTTGAAGCCGGTCGCCGACCCGCACATCCACAACCTGAGATGGGATATAGGCGCGCCGGTCACCTTCGAGTTCCACGTCGAGGTAAAGCCCGACATCAAGCTCGGCCGGCTCGGCAGCTTTCAGTTGAAGCGCACCGTGCGCCCCGTGACCGACGAGCAAGTAGCCGCTCAGCTGAACGAGGTACGGGCGCAAAAGGCACCGTGGACGCCCGTGGCGGGCGAGCACCCGAAATCTGGGGAGCTCGTGCATGTGACCATCGCGGCGCGTGAGGGCGCCCAGCTGAAGGACCCGCAGCCCTACCAGCTGGTACTGGGCGAGGGCCGCGCGATCCCCGAAGTCGAGCAGCAGATCTACGGCATGCGTCCGGGGGAGACGATCGACGCGATCGTGCGCTTCCCGGATGACTTCCCCGACGAAGCGAAGCGCGGCCAGACCCGCGACATCCGGCTCACGCTGCACGAGGTGAAACGGCAGCAGCTCCCCGAGCTGGACGACGCCTTTGCCCGTGAGGTCGGGGACTTCGATTCACTCGACGCGCTGAAGCGGGGGATCCGCGAAGACCTCGCGCAAGACGCCGAGCGCGAGGCGGATGCCAAGGTACGGGCGGAGCTGATCGAGCAGATCGTGGCGGCGAACCGTGTGGTCGCGCCCCAGCCCCTGGTGGAGCGCGCCCTGTGGGTGTTCGCCCAGGCGTACGGGATCCCGGAGGACCGCAAGAGTCAGTTCGCGGCGGAGTTCCGGTCCGTCGCCGAGGCCCAGGTGCGGCGCGACCTGGTGCTGGATTACGTTGTGGAGCACCAGAAGCTGCAGGCCACCGAGGCGGAGCTCGACCAGCGGATTCGGCAGCTGGCCGAGCGTCGCGGGATACCGCCCGGGCAGTTGTACGCGTCCCTCGAGAAGGCGAAGCGGCTCCGCGACGTCGAGCGGAGCCTCACCGAGGAGAAGGTGTTCGCGTTTCTCCTGTCGCAATCCACCGTGGAGCAAGCGTGAAGACGAAGAGCCAGATCTACCCGCCCTACATCATCGAGCGGTCGAGCCGCGGCGAGCGCACCTACGACATCTTCAGCCGCCTGCTGCTGGACCGCATCGTGTTCCTGGGCACTCAGATCAACGACGAAGTCTCCAACATCATCATCGCCCAGCTGCTGTTCCTGGACGCGGACAATCCGGAGCGCGACATCTACCTCTACATCAACTCGCCGGGCGGGCTGGTGTCGAGCGGCATGGCGATCTACGACACGATGCAGTTCCTGCGCGCCCCCGTGAACACCATCTGCATGGGGATGGCGGCCTCGATGGGCTCGTTCCTGCTCGCGGCCGGCCGCAAAGGCAAGCGCCAGGCGCTGCCCCACGCCCGCATCATGATGCACCAACCGTCCGGTGGCACGCAGGGCACGGCGGCGGACATCGAGATCCAGGCCCGCGAGATCCTCTATCTCCGGGGCAAGCTCAACGAGCTGTACGCCAAGCACACCGGGAAGACGGCCGACCAGATCGAAAAGGACATGGATCGGGACCGCTTCATGTCGGCGGACGAAGCCAAGGAATACGGGCTAATCGACCATGTCATCGCCAACTTGCAGGACATGGACGGCGGGAAAAAGAAGTGACGGCTTGCGCCGGCGGTCCCCCTTTCCCATACTAGGGAACCATGTCCCACGACAAGCACCTCCGCTGCTCGTTCTGCGGGAAGTCCAAGGACTCGGTCCGGAAGTTCATCTCCGGGCCGTCGGTGTACATTTGCAACGAGTGCATCGCCCTCTGCAACGAGATCCTGGCGGAGGATGAAGAGCGCGAGGTCTCCGAGGCGATCACCCAGGTCCCCACCCCGGCCGAAATCAAGGAGGTGCTGGACCAGTACGTGATCGGCCAGGAGAAGGCCAAGAAGACCCTCGCCGTCGCCGTCTACAACCACTACAAGCGGATCAACTCGCATTCCGGCCGGGACAACGAGGTGGAGCTCGACAAGAGCAACATCCTGTTGATCGGCCCGACCGGCGTGGGCAAGACGCTGCTGGCGCAGACGCTGGCGCGCATCCTGGACGTGCCCTTTACGATCGCCGACGCCACCACCCTCACCGAGGCGGGCTACGTCGGCGAGGACGTGGAGAATATTCTCGTCCGGCTGCTCCAGGCGGCCGACTTCAACGTGTCGGAAGCGGAGCGCGGCATCGTCTACATCGACGAGATCGACAAGATCGCCCGCAAGTCCGAGAACCCCAGCATCACCCGCGACGTCTCCGGCGAGGGCGTGCAGCAGGCGCTCCTGAAGATTCTCGAAGGCACGGTCGCAAGCGTCCCACCGCAGGGCGGCCGCAAGCACCCGCAGCAGGAGTACATCCAGGTCAACACGAAGGACATCCTGTTCGTGTGCGGGGGAGCGTTCGACGGCTTGGAGAAGATCATCGAGTCGCGCACCGGCCGGCGGCAGATCGGGTTCAGCAAGGAGGAGGTCGCGAAGGGGGCGCCGGAGAAGATCAAGAAGAACCCCTTCATCGACGTCGAGCCCGACGACCTGCTGCGCTACGGGCTCATTCCCGAGCTGGTGGGCCGGCTGCCCGTGGCCGTGCCCCTCGACGCCCTCGATGAGGACGCGCTGATGCGCATCCTGATCGAGCCCAAGAACGCGCTCTCCAAACAGTACCAGAAGCTGTTCGAGCTCGAGGACGTGCGGCTCACGATCGAGAAAGACGCCCTCAAGGCGATCGCGCAGAAGGCGATCAAGCGGGGCACAGGCGCCCGCGGCCTGCGCGCCATCCTCGAGGAGATGATGACCGACATCATGTTCGACCTGCCGAGCCGGGACGACGTCCGTGAGGTCGCCATTACCGCCGAATGCGTGAGCGAAGGCCGGCCCCCGCTGCTCGTGACCGAGCGCGTCCGTCAGAAGAAAGAGGCCTGACCAGGGGCGCAGCATGCTGCGCCCCTCCTTCGTCGGCTCGTTTCCCTCGGCCGACGTCCCGCTCCACCCCCCGCTCCCCGAAATCGCCCTGCTCGGCCGCTCTAACGTCGGCAAATCCAGCCTCTTGAACGCCCTGGCGGGTCGACGAATCGCGAAGGTGTCCGGCACGCCGGGAAAGACGCGGGGGATGAATGTGTATCTGGTGCCCGCACTACCCCGGGCCACCGGCCCGGGGGCAGCCGAGCCCGAACGAGCGGCTGACCCCGGGGCGACGCCCCGGGGCTTCTACCTCATCGATCTCCCCGGCTACGGCTACGCCCGAGCCTCGCACGGCGAGCGTGCGGCATTCCAGGGGTTGGTGCGGCGTGTCCTCGACCGCCCCCGCCTCGCCGGGGTGCTGTGGCTGCTCGACGTCCGGCGCGACCCGAGCCCCGAGGACCGCGCCATCCAGGCCGTGTTCGCCGCGAAGGGGACCCGCGTCCTTGCCGCAGTCACAAAAGGCGACAAGCTTCCCCTAGGGAGGCGCGCCGGACGTGAGCGGGACCTGCGCGAGACGCTGGAGCTCGACGCGGAGCAGCTGATCATGACGAGCGCGCGGTCGCGCGAGGGGATTGCGGACTTGCGGGAGACGATCGCGGCGCTGGTGAGGGACGCATGACGGACAGCCGGACGGTCGGACCGTCGGACGGAAAGGCGACGGCAGCGTGCTTGCTGGCGGCCCTCGCCGTACTGTCCGTCGGTCCGACCGTCCGACCGTCCCACGCTCAGGACACCCTCCCCATCGGCTATGGCACGCTCAAGCGCGACGACATCGTCGTGCGGTTCGCGACGGACCAGCTCGAGATTCAGATCCTGCCACTCGCCGAATACGTGATCCGCCTGCTCGCCCCGGATACCTACCGGTCGCTCGAGCAGCTCCTCAAGACCAAGGGGCGCGAGCTCTCGGGCGCGGCTCAGCGCGCGGGCGTGGAGCGCCCGACCCTGGTGATGGTGACGTTCTTCGGCTTGCTGCCCCAAGCGCGCTTCAGCCCGGAGGACGTGAACGTGACGAGCCGCGGGCGGCTGTTCCGCCCGGTGGGATTCGTGCCGCTGTCGCCGCGGTGGAGCTCGTACCAGCTCGAGGCGCACGAGCAAGCAGTCGCCATCTACCTGTTCGAGGACGGCATCAGCTTCCGTGAGGGGATGACGGTCAGCTATCAGGGGCTCGCGAACGACTCGTGGACCGGCGTGCTGCCCACGCTCGACCGCGAGCGCGCGCGAGTGATGGCCCGGGCGAGCCTCCAGCCGAAGCCATAGGAGGGAGCGACGCTCTACCTCGCTCTGACCGCGCTGTTGCTGGCCGCCGCCGCCCTCGGCTGGCGGGCGGTCCGCCTGCAGCGACGGCTGCAGCGCAGCGAGCGGGACCGCCGGCGGGCGGCGGACGAGCTCAACCGCCGTCTCTCGGAGCTGTTTTCCCTCCAGGAGCTCTCCTACATCCTCTCCGGGTCGCTCCAGCTCGACCGCATCGTGGAGCAGGTGGTCGGCTACGCCATGCGGTTCCTCGAGGCGAAGGGGGCCCTGGTGGCGCTCGCCGCAGACGGCGAGGCGGAAGGTGGGGAGGACGCCGACCGGCGCCGGCTCAGAGTGACTGCCGCCGAGGGGACGCTCGGCCCGTTGCGGGGTGGGTCGATCGGGCCCGATGACCCGGGGCTGATCGCGCGCTCTGTCACGGGCGAGCGCGTCGAGCTGGTGCACAGCACGGACGGCGAGCCCACGCCGCTCATGGCCGGAATCCCGGTCGCCGCGGCAGCCGCCGTGCCGCTGCGGGCCCACGGCGTACTGGTCGGCACGCTCGTGATCGCCGACCCGCGCGACGCCGTGTTCACTCCGGAGGACGTCCGGCTGCTGTCCACGGTCGCCACACATGCCGCCATCGTGATCGCGAACGCCCGCTTCTTCGAGATGGTCCACCACGCGAAGGAGCAGTGGGAGACGGCGTTCGACGCCTTGAGCGAAGGGATGGCGGTCGTGGACACGCAGGGCTCGATCCGCCGGGCCAACCGCTCGCTCGCCGCGATGCTCGATAGTCCGATTCCGTCGGTCATCGGTCTCGACCTCGGGACGGCACTGCTGGGGCAGTCGCCGGCACTCGTCGACCTGCTCGCCGCGGCGCGGCGCGGCGAGCGGGCACAGCCGCTCGTGCTCCGCTCCGCGCCGCTGGGCCGGACGCTGCGCGTGAACGCGGCGCGCATCCCGAGCCCGGAGCAGGATGCCAGCGTCGTGGTCCTGGTCGAGGACGTCACTGACCAGCAGCAGATGGAGGCCCAGCTTATCCAGAGCGAGAAGCTCGCCGCCGTCGGGCAGCTCGTGTCGGGCGTCGCACACGAGCTCAACAACCCGCTGACCTCGATCGCCGGGCTGTCGGAGTTTCTGCTCGAGCAGAAGGAGCTGGCCAGCAAGGACCGCGGCCACCTCCGCGTGATCCACGAGCAGGCGGAGCGGGCGGGGCGGATCGTGCGCAACCTCCTGACATTTGCGCGCAAGGGCCCCGCCGAGCAGGCGCGCGTGGACTTGAACGACGTGATCCAGCGCACCCTGATGCTGATGGCGCATGATCTCAAGCTCAAGGACATCACGGTGGAGAAGGTGCTGCCCGCCACTATTCCCGAGGTCGTGGGCGACCGTCACGCGCTGCAGCAGATGGTGCTCAACCTCCTCAACAACGCGGCGCAGGCGGTGGCGGACAACAAACCGGGGCAGCGGCGCCTCATCTGTATCAACACGTCGTTTGACCACCGCGTGCGGATGCGGGTCTCCGACTCGGGGCCGGGCATCCCGGACGAGGTCATGCCGCAACTGTTCACGCCCTTCTTTACAACCAAGGAACCCGGGCAGGGCACGGGCCTCGGCCTGTCCATCACTTACTCGATCGTTGAAGCCCACGGCGGGCGCATCAGCGTGGAGCGGCCGCCGGACGGCGGCGCCGCATTCCTCGTGGACCTCCCCCCCGCCCCGCCAGCCGTCCTGCCGGCTCCCTCGGCCACCGCGGAGGACGCCACCGGCCGCAAGGCGCTCGAGCCCGCCGCCCCCGCGGTGAAGCGCACGATTCTCCTCGTGGACGACGATCCAGCGGTTCGGCGGATGGTGAAGGCGTTGTTCGGACGCGAGGGACACACGGTGGAGGTGGCGCGCACTCCCCAGCACGCACTCGACCTAGTGCGGACGCGCAGCTACGATCTCATCCTCGCCGACGCCCGGGCGACGGCGCGGGACCACCTGTTCGTGGAGCAGCTCGTGGAGTTGCACCCCGCCCTGAAGCCGCGGATTCTCGTGGCGACCGGCGACGTGCGGGTGTCGACGGAGGAGGCGCTGGCCCATCTCGGCCTGCGCTACGTGCGCAAGCCCTTCAACCTGCGCGATCTGAGGGATGAAGCCGCGCAGGTCTGGGCGGCGACGCTGTCGTAGGCCTCGGAGCCTACCGCCGTGGATAACCGATCGCCGCCAGAGCCGCGGTGATCTCCTCGAGAATCGTCGGGTCGTCGATCGTGGGGGGAACGCGGTACTCTATCCCGTCCGCGATCTTCTTGATGGTGCCGCGCAGGATCTTGCCGGACCTTGTCTTGGGTAACCGCTGCACGACGAGAGCCGTCCGGAAGGCGGCAACCGGGCCGATCTGCTCGCGCACCATGCGCGCGAGCTCTTGGGCGATGGCGTCGGGGGGACGTCCGACGCCGGCTTTGAGGACGATGAGCCCCAGCGGAATCTCTCCTTTGATGTCGTCGGCCACGCCCATCACCGCGCACTCAGCGACGTCGGGATGGGAGGCGAGCACTTCCTCCATAGCGCCGGTGGACAGCCGGTGGCCCGCCACGTTGATGATGTCGTCCGTGCGGCCCATCACCCAGAGATAGCCGTCTTCGTCCTTATAGCCCGCGTCGGCGGTGAGGTAGTAGCCGGGGTAGCGACTCAAATACGACCGCACGTAGCCCTCGTCGTTGTTCCAGAGGGTCGGCAGGCAGCCGGGGGGCAACGGCAGCCGGATCGCAATGTTCCCGGTCTGAGCGGCGGGCAGCTCATGCCCGTCCTCCC